>OBCM01000045.1_pt1 | contig 20162 bp, 46 predicted proteins | sample 1495921 | NCBI WGS metagenome assembly OBCM01 (sample SAMN03418274, study PRJEB22391) | human gut metagenome | biome: human-gut; feature: organic feature; material: feces | host: Homo sapiens | place: Tanzania | collected 2013-01 | reverse complement strand
ATGGGTTTGTGTCTGAATTTGTTTTTTAATGTAAAATATTTTTGAGCCAGGGGCTATATTATCTCGCCTTACCCTTCTGAAATATTAGTCTAAAAATTTTTATCCCCATATTTTTGTTTGACATTCAACTCTCTATCCCTCTATAATACACTCTTAACAACTTTCAAAAATTCTTTGAGTTTTTTCTGAACCTCTTTCTTCTCTTCTGTTTTGTATCTCCTATGTGCTTCATCATGACACTCTCTACATAGTGGAATAAGATTATTAGTATCTAATCTCTTCTCCCACGCTTGACTTAGTTCCTCTATATGATGAATACATTGACATTCTTTAGGATCATCTTTAGTTAATAAACATATGATACATGTACTCTTGTATAGCTTCTTTATTTTATCCCTCTTTACCTTCCATGCATTACACATATAAAACTTATCAAACTTAGTTATATTAGTTCTTTTAAAAGCTAATGCTTGATGTTCTTTACAGTATCCATTTACTTCTCTGGTGAGCTCATGACATCCACTTGCCTTACATTCTTTTAGTGCTCTTAACATTATCTCACCTGCTTTATGATTCCATTGGCTTTCTTGTATATATGTTTGTCATTGATGCATTCATTAAGATTATCATACTTACCTTCTACATTTACATTATCACTACCACAATATGCACAACTTATATATTTGTCCTCATATATATTTTGTATGTACTGTTCAGTTATTAATATAAATTCTTTGCCACACTCTTTGCATTGAAATGCCATGTACATCACTTTCACCTTCTTTTGCGTAAAAAAATAAGTCGTATTCTTTTACGACCTATTATAATTATATATAAACTTTTTAAACTATACTTAAACTTTATTTTACTTTTTATATTCCTCTCGTTTTAAAGTTAATGTGTTTCTAAATATTTTTTCATTAAATTATAATGTTCATAAATTTGTTTGATATAAAGTTCAAAACTTTTTTGCATTATGCCAAACTCATTAATAGTATATTTATATATTCCCTCATCTTCCAGATAAATGCATGAGACAAATGGTTCGTACGTATATGATTTTGTTTTATTACAAAATTTATTATAACTTTTAACTGCAGCTTCTGCATATTCTGTTATACCTTGATACAAATTAATAAAATTAACAAATTCTTCATGTAAACGAGATTCCTCCTCATCCAAGCGAATCAACTCTTCTTCACTATAATCTTTTCCTGGTTCAAGTTCTTTTATTGTATTAAATGATTCTTCAAATACTTCTTCAACTTTTATTATAAATTTTTCTACAAATTCTGCTTTATCAAACTTTAAAACAAAAAGCTCTGAAAACTTTTCTTCTATATCTCTAATAATCAACTCTTTATTTTCTTTTTTGTTTAATGGCATCTTTATTCCTCCATCATAATAAATATTTTTCCATTTTATCTAACGCTGTCCATTCTATTTTCTTTACCGCTTGATAACCTATATAATATCTATTTTGTATTACTGCTCTTGCTTTATTATCTATATATATCGCTTGGATTATTTCTCTTTCTTTATCATTTAGAATAGACATTGCATTTTCTATCTTTTGTACTTCTCTCTTTAGTTCCCTTATTTCTTTTCTTATTTCTGTTGTATCTTCAGCATACTTTATTGCTTGTATTTCTGTTTGACTTGTTACTTTGTATGTTGCTCCTGTCTTTTCTCCTGATGGCATTGCTGTTATTCCTATTATATTTTCTTCTATCTCTTCTAGCTTAAGCTCTCTATATTTTATATCAGCTTTTAATTCTTTATACCTTTTTATTTTATCTTTAACAAAATCTCTGTTCTTCACTATATATTCACCTGTTCCTTCAGTTCTTTATATGTTGCAGGATATACTGCCTTCCATACATTTATATGATAAGCATTTACTTTTCCATAATTAGCATCAAAGACTTTTTTAACTTCATATCTTTGTACTTTGCTTTCTAGCTTTAATAATCTCCAATTAAAATCTTTCCATGATGCATTAACTATTTGTGCTACTCTTTTTATTGAATACCATTCTTTTGTTTTTTGTAACTGTATATTTTTATCTTCTATTTCTATCTGTAAAGGTTTAGTTGCTTCATCTACTTCTATTTTTCTAAGCTTTTCAGAAGCTATTACTGCTTCTTCCCCACCTTTATATATTTTATAGACCAATTCTTTCTTTTCTTGTTCTATTGAGTTTAACACCTGTCTCATAGTAAAATAATTATCTACTATTTCTTCCATTACATCCCAAGAAGTATCATCATCCATAGATTTAATTAGCTTAGTATATCCTCTTTCTGATAGAATAAATATATTTTTAGCCATAGTTAGAGCAGTTTTATTATATATTTCTAATAAATCAAACTCGGTAAATTGTTTACCTAGTTGTTTGATATCTATATAATCAATATTTTCTTTTAATCTTTTTCTTTCTATAAGCCTATTTATAGATTTTCTAACTTCTTTAGTTTCCATATTGTGAATTTCTGCTACCTGTACATCAAATAATACTTTTTGTCCTGATCCAAATCCACCTTCTATTATTTTTATCTCATGTCCTAATATCTCTTTTATACCATTTATTTTAAGCATAATATACTATCTTCCTTTACTTATATATTTAGCTACTTTGATGCATAGATCTCTATTCTTTTCTTGTAATCTTTCATTTTCTTTTTTATAAAATTCTATTTCTCCATTAGCATAATCCAATTTAATTGATAAATAAAACGCCATTATTATTAATACACTTACTATTATTGCTGATACTAAGGCAAGCATTAACATCACTCCAAACTTTTTAATAATCTATCTAACTTTTCTTTTATCTTTTGCTTATATTGTGCATCTTCTACTCCTAATATTTCCATAGCTTGTGCCATTGCTATTGATACGTCAGCACATTCTTCTATAAAATTATCTAAAATATCATAAGTAAATCCATATCTTATTCCTTTGCTTACTGCTTGAATTAATTCAGCACATTCTTCTTGTAGTACTTGGAGTTCTATAAACTCTCCATTAGCTTCTATATTCTTTTTAAATATTTCTTTTTCCATATTATCTCCTTTATAAAATATTCATTTCTGTCTTACTGTAACTTATCAAAGTCCTTAAAGTTTCTACTTGTTGCATATTGTGTTTTATATATAAATTTGCTGCTTTTAATTCTATTTCTGCTAGATCTCTTTCTTTTCTTAACTCTGATAAGTTGCCTCTTGCTATATCTCCGATTAAAGTAGCAGGCATCTTTAGTTCTTTTAATCTATACATTTCTTTTGCTAATTCTTTTCTATATTCTGCTTCTTTTTCTGCTGCTTTTATTGCTCTTTTCTTTTGTTCTTTTAACGCTTTTTCTATCTGTATTTTACTTTCTTCAAGTATTTTTATTTTTTCTTCAATATTCATTTGAATTTAATTCACCTAACTTGCAATAATTTTTGCATATGCTACACAATCATTTTGTTGGTAATATTCTTTAAAATATTCTGCTTTTGCTTTGTCTTCAAATACAACTTCATCATTTTCTAAGTTTAAATCTTTATATACTATAATTAACTTCCACTTCATTATATCACTTCCTTATATTGCTCTTTAAATTTTTTAACGGCCTTAGTTTTTATTCTGCTTATTTGGCTCTGATCTAATCCAAATTTAGCTGCTATATTTTTTTGGCTATATCCTAGAGCAGTTAAATTTATAACTTCTCTTTCTCTATCGTTCAATACTTTTAGAGAACCAAATGTATCTACCTTCTCATAAATGCTTTCTTCTAGGTTTACATTACTTTCTAATATATCTAGTATTTCTTTGCCTTCACATGATTTTTCATTATAGCTTACTTCGTTTATTCTTTTCTTTCTGAAGTTTTTTAATAATTCAGTTGTGCAACACAATTTAGCGAATGAATAAAAAGGAATTTTGGTATCTTTGTATGAGTTAAATGCTTTAGTAAATCCTATGCATGATACCTGGTATAATTCTTCATAATCTTTTGAATATCCCAGAAAACTCCTTGCTGCTTTTCCAATGCACCCTTTAAATAATTCATATGCTTGATCTATATTTACTTCAATTACTTTATTTTCGTATTGTATCGTCTTTTTAGCTTTCATTCCTGTTTCTCCTTCCCTGTAATCCATTCTGAATTAGGTAATTCTTCAATCCAATTGCAAAACATTTGCCAACATGGAAGTTTATGATGCCTTCGCTGTGCATGTATAGTTTTTAATTGTAGATAATTAGTAGTCATCCTTGCGGTTAGCTCGAATCCACTTGGTATGTTATATATAATATTTAAAAACATTTCTTTTGCTTCTTCTGAATTTTTATCTTCTATGCTGTTGTAATGTTTTACAGTTCCTTCTAATTGATCTATAGTGGTTTTCCACACATACTTATTACATTGGCTCCTTATATCCATTTTAGTTATGCAATGCATTGTACTACAACTGCTAACAAAGTCTAACCAATTATATCTTTCTGCTTGTAACCATGCTTTTAAACTGAATGTTAAATTAAATTGAACTATAATACCTTTCAAAAAATTATCATTTCCTGATCCTGCTTTACTCATTGCTAGCTTATTTATTGCTTTTGGATATTTTTTACTTATAATATCTGCATCTACATCTCCAATTTCCGTTCTCATTGGATATCCTGCTGCTACTTTGCTTTCATTTAATCCATATATACATACATTTGCTATCTTAGACAACTAAAAACTCCTCCCTTAACATTTCTTTCTTTAAACTATTTTTAATTCTATAATGAACACTAGATACAGACATACCTATTATTTTAGATATTTCTGTCATTGAAAATCCTGATATTAATAAAATGGCTATCTTTTTGTTTTTATCAGTTAGGTTGTTTATTAAATCTTTAATTTCGTAATTAGTTTCTCGATTGTACTCTTCTAAGTATTTATCATAAGTAAATAAATCTATAATTTCTTGTGGTTTTCCGTCTTTTTCTTGTATCTCATAATTAGCTGATAGTACTTCTATATCTTTTTCTTTTTTGTTTTTAGTAGTTAATACTTTATTTAAATTTACTATTCTGCAGGTTACGCATCTAAATAAATGAGTGGAAAATTTTGATTTGGAATGATCGTAAGTTTTCAAAGCATATGTTATTCCAAGGTTAATAGCGTAATCTATATCTTCTTCATCCATAAAGTATACACAACCTTTTTTTCTGCCTTCGTTAATATATTTTCTTGCTATTCCATGTGCATTATCATTGATAATTTTTATATATTCTTCATTTTTAGTTTGTTTATATAATTCATATGCTTTATTACTTTCCATTTATCTCACCTACTTATAATTCTTTTTTATTTTATTATATGTTTTGATGGTTAATAAACATATTTTCTTGTTTATGCAATCACTACATTTTCCTGTTCCTTTAAGCATCTTACATTCCATAGAATTATAGCACTTTTTTATATCATCTATTATCATTTAAACACTTCCTTTAAATATTTATAAAACTTGTCGTATATTTCTATAAAATCCCACCTATCTTTATACTTATTATATTTGCTTTTATATTCCCCTATGGATAATTGAGTTTTATATAAATATACACTCGGTATTATCAATGTTTTATCTATATCTAAATTATCTTTTTCACATATAATTATATAAATATCACATGTAGGATTCCTTTTGTTTAAATTACATTTGTAAAAATTACCATTTGAACTTTTGTGTATTTTAGATAATTTAACATCTATTTTAATATTACCATTAACTAATAAATCATATGGGAAATTTTTTTCACTCACATTTTTTACTAAATATCCTTTATTTTTTAATAATTCAATGGCTATTTCTTCTCCTCTTTTTCCTATTCCAGTTTCATTTTTAATAACTTCTAATTTTAATTTTTCTGACCATTTTATAATTCCTCCTCTTCTTGCTATAGCTACACACAAATCATTGCTTTGTCTTACTTTTCTTATTTGACTGTAAGATGGCATACATTCAATTTCTAAATACTCTTTAACTTTTATAATCTCTTTAGTTATCAATTCATCATTCCACTGTATTCCTTTTACATATCCCATATATTTCTCCTAACTAAAATGGAAGTGACCCATCATCTACAGGTTCTTCAAATGTCTTATCTTCTTTATACGTATCAAATGGATCATCCTTTTTTGCTTTGCTTAGCATTTGAATATCATTTACTTTTACACTTACATACTGCTTACCATCTTTTTTATTAATATGAACTTCTCCAACGCATATTACTTGTGTTCCTTTTATTAAATAGCCGCTTAATGATTCTGCTCTCTTTCCAAATACTGCACAATTAAAAAAATCTGTCTTTTTATATTCTCCATAACCTTCATTCACTGCAATGTCAAAACTTAATACTGCATTGCCGTTACCTGGTGTATATCTTAATTCAGCATCTTTTGTCAATCTTCCTTCAAATATAAATCTTTGCATTATTTATTCTCCTTTATATTTCATTTAAAATGTTTATTTTATTAATTAACTTTTAATAATTCATAATTATATTCATTAAACTACTAAATCCAAATATAAACTTCTCTTTATCTGATAAGCAATTTAGTTCTTCTAGTTCATTTGTATTATTTAATATCCAATCGACCATATCTAGTCCATTTCCACCTTCTGCTTTTAATATTAAGTTATACTGAAATTCAACATTTTTAAATAATTCCTTTAAATTATCATCAAATCCACAATTTTCACATACATTATTTAACTTTTCACTCATTATTTATTCTCCTTTAATACTGATCTTAATATTTCTTTATATGCTTCTATTTTAGCTTCAAGCTTCATTGTTTTTTCTTTTGATACTTCATACCCTTCTTTATATATATCAACTTGTTCTCCTAAATAACTATTTTCATTTTGCATCTGTTCGTTATATGCTTTTAAGATCTTTATTTCTTCTTTTAATTTTTGATTCTCTTCTGTTAAAAGTTTTAAATCTTCAGTTATCATTACATTTAACATTTAATCACTCCTTTAATATTATTTTACCATTTTATTGATTTTGAATCAACATTTATATAAAAAATTTGAATTTTTTTCACCTATTTTTCTAAATAAATCCATTCACATCCTGCTGCTGTTTTTATTTTACCAGTAAGTGCCTTGGTTATAGAAGAGCGTTCTAAATAATTTTCTTTAGCCGCTTCTTGGATTGATCTATATTCTATAACATTTCCTTCTTTATCTATTCTTGCTACTGGCTTCCTATTTCTACGTTTTTTATTCATATCAGCTTGTGTAACCAATATAAGGTTATTTATATTATTATCAAGTGTATCGACGCTTATGTGTGAAACTATCATTCCTTTAGGTACTTCTCCTCTAAAGGCTTTCCAAACTAATTTTCCTACCGTGTATATGTTGCATTCACACCCATTTCTTTTAACTTTTACTACTAAAAATTTCTTTCTTTCAGCAGGTAAGAGAATATTTTTTGTTTTTTTATTTCTTATTCTTCCTTCATTACTTGCTTGGTAACCGTTAAATCCCGGAATGTCTTTCCAATGTTCACCTTCGAATTTAATACTCTGCATGAAGGCTTTTTTCTTTTGTATACTTGGTTTTTCTCTTAATAAATAACATTTTATCTCTTTATTGTAATCTTCATTTTTGGAATGTCTACATACGTAAACCGTATCTTTTCCTAACATTTTTTCAACATCTTTAGTTCTAAACTCTTTTAAGTATCCTCTCATCGGATCATATAACCACATAACAACTCTCCCACATCATACTCAAATCTAGTCCTCCTTTTGATTCCTTTTATTTCAGCTCCTTCATCTTCCATAAAGGTTATTGGAATTGATTTTCTATCTGATGTTTCTATGTAAGTTTTTATCTTTAGTGCTTCAATAGCATATGTTTTTTCTTTGTCTCTCATATTAATTATAAAATATGCCTTTATTCCTAAGTAATCTATGCTACTAAGCCCCCTCAATTGATAATCGCTTATTGCTGTAAAAGGTAATGATGATCCCTTATGTGATTTTAATTCTAATAGATACAATCCCCCATTATTGTGAGCTATATAATCACATATATTTTTAGGAGTAAATCTACTTCCGTTGCTATTACTCCAACTTCCACTGCTATCTCTTAATCTATAATTCCATATATTATATTTATCCATACTTTTTTTAAAATCTTCTTCAAATTTTTTGCCTTCGTTCATTTATTACCCTTTCTATCCCTTCTGTTAATTGCAATAATATAATGTTTCTCCCATTATCTTTCTAATAACTTCTTCTCTTTCATACTTTCCATCTTTTGTTTTTAATGTTTTTAGCATTTTAGTTAGTAATTTATCTGTTATCTTTAGCACTTCTTTTATTTCCTGGAATGTTAGATAAGGTTTATCGAATTGTAATTCTAGTTCATTCTGTAACTTTAATTTAAGTTTTAGATCAAGTTTCCTACCTTCTGAACTATTAGAAAAATGTATTTTGTAGTGACAATTATGGCACAAATTCTTTAAGTTTATTGGTGATTTTATTAATGCAGGATTTTTGCTCCTGAATATTACATGATGCACTTCAGAAGCTATTCCCCCACATATATAACATTCTTTGTATTCCATTTTATAAAAAACATAAATTTAATACTTTACTTACATCTAAACTGTATTCATGTATTAAATTTAATAACTTTTCTCTTTTATTTTCTTCTTCTTCGGTAAGATGTTCTGATAGTATAAAACTTTCAATATAGCTCTTATCTAATTCTACACTATTGTCTATGTTTAAATATTCATTTTCATTAAAAATATAACTTGTTTCCATATTTGCCTCCTATACTAAATTTAAATTACCAATATTAACTTTAGGAATAATTTTATATTCTTTATCCCTGAATATATAGAATTTGTACCTGTCTTGTGCAGCAAAATCTGCTAATGTAAAGGTTTCATTTATTCCATTGATCCTTACTACCACTATATACTTGCTAACGAATACTACTTCTCCAGTTTTATTCATTTGCCCTGTTATTTTAATTCTTTCACCTGTTAGCATTGATCTTCACTTCCTTTTTCAGTAATCTTATTATCAATCGCTGTGTATACTTTGTTGTCTCCTATTTGGTATATAACTTCAGTTTCTTCTTCTTCTAAAAAGTTTATATCTTTAAGTGCTTGTTCCCAACATCTTTCGCAACCTTTTTTATTTATGCATTCAGTAGGATCACCTATAAGTGAAAAGAATCCAGGACATGCATCTGTATCTTTAATCATTTCTATAAATTCTTCTTTTGAACAATGGTTAGCCATAAAACTAATTATTTCTTTCATAAATACACCTCTATAAATTATTAGTAACTTCGCTATAATCTTTTGTGTATCACTATCTCTTCCATGATTTAATTATAATATATTATTGATTTAAAATCAATACTTTTTTTGAATTTTATTCACCTAAAAGCTTTATTAATTCATCTATACAGTTTTTAGCTTTTTCTAAATCCTTTACTCCATCTTTTGAATGATATCTCCATACATATTTAAATACATTGAAAAACAATGCTGATTCTGCTGGGCCCATATTATTCTGTTCTGCTATTTCTTTAAACACATCCCAACATTCATATGATCTAGTATTATAATGGCTTGGATGAAGTACTTGTATTTCTTTTTTATCCTTCATTGTTTTTTCCTTCCTTAAGTGATATTGTACTGCTGATCTTGTTATACCAAGTTCTTTTGCCACTTCTCTTTGGCTTTTACCTTCATTTAGTTTTTCTATTACTTTTTCTGTTTCAGTTCCTTTATTAGCTTTACTAGAATTTCCTATTTTACCTTGGTTATTCATCCATCTTTCTTTAGCATACTTATATAATTTTTCAAATTCATCTGTTCCTATAATTATTTTATATCTTTTCAGATAGTTTTTTATATTTTCTTTTCCAAAGCTTGGATGATTTTCTATTATATCTATTATAGTATTTACTATACTAATTTCTTCTTGTCCCATTCCAATATCCTTTCTTATATAATTCTACGCAAACATTATAACTTCTGAATCCAAATTTATCGCATTGATTTAATACCATCTCTTTAGTGTATACATGCCCACATAATGTCTTTAACATTAATAGACTATTTAAAAATTCATCTTCTTTTAAGTTCATGCGATCACTCCTTAATTAAAAATATTATCACTAAGCAAACTATTATGCATATTAATTCTTTCACTACTTTAACTCCTCCAACACTTCTAATTTATTTCTCTCAATAAATTCCCTCTGCTTTTTTGTTATATGCTGCCCTTCTAAGTAAGCACAACATCTATGCTCCGGGATTACCTGCACAACTCCCGTTTTTTTAAAGAACTTTTTCCATTCATATGGTTTACATTTAAATATATCGAAACAGCTGTTATGTTCAACGCTTCTCTCTATTTCTCCGCAGCAGTTAATTCTGGATCCAAGATTTATAGGAGTAGCATCTGAAGTGATAAAGTATGTTTCCATTATATCTTTTGCCACTTCTCCACGAGTTAAAAACAATTCTTTAACTTCTGATTTCTTCATATACAAAACACTCCTTTTAATTTTTATATATGTATCGGCACTTAGTTAAAAAGTGCCTTTTAAAATATGTTTTAACGTCTAGCATTTATATAACGTATATTGTCAGTTCTCCATATATGATCGTCAGGCCTACAGAAATAGACCACGTTTTGTTTTAATGGATTATCGATAAAATATCCGTATTCAGCTAGAAACCAATTAATGTCTTTGTGTAAGTATGGATTTTCAGAATTATTGAAGTCGTCATGTGATATGATCGCACCATATTGATCGCTACTACATAAACTTTGATTTACATATATAGGCATTTCATTATAATTGCTTTGTAGCCTACTATCTGCGTAAATCATCTCTCCATAACTGTATTCAAACATTCCTAATTTTTTAAGTTCTTCAGCTAATCTCACTCTATAGCTTTTTATAAGGTGCTTATATGCATCGACCCTCACTCCATCTACGCCTGCTTCTCTTAATTGTTTTAAATAGTTAAATTGAGTGTTTACCATAGCTTCATTTTCTAAATTCAATGCTGGGAGACCTGATAAGCTCATGTGAGTTAGTTCATATTCACTGTTATAATCATGAATATTAATAAAACTATCATTGTAGAAATGTCTATATTGCTCACTTACCAAATGACTTACGTCATTTCCTCGTTCATTTGCTACATGGTGGAAAACTACATCCACTATTAGTTTTAATCCGTTATCATGACATTTAATAGCTAAATTTTTTAAGTCTTCTTCTGTTCCTAAATCATTCCCAATTGTAAAATCTATAGGCTGATATACTGCCCAGGCGTTATTTAGATCACTACGAATAGACTCTTTTAGTGGTTGTAATGGACTTGTCTGTATAGCTGTAAATCCTTGTCTTGCTATTTCCTCTACAGGTATTTCACTTAATCTAAACATCCATGCCTGGAAAATTATTTTTCTACTCATATAATTCACTCCTTTTAACATTTCGAGAAACCATTATACAATTATCTAATATTTCAACCTTCCCTTTTAATTCTTTTGTTAGTCTTATTTTTTCTTTGAAATCTTTAGTTCTATTATTCTTTATTGGAATAACTTCTACTACTAACATATTATCACCTATTGAAATTTATTCACCTAACTTTTAGGTTTTATTTCCTTTCTACAATTTAATCTTACTATTTTGTTGACTTAAAGTCAACACTTATTTGTAAATTATTTGTAATTTATTAATATATTAAACTTTTCACCAGTTTGTGTTGTTATCTCTTTAGTTTCTTGATTGCAATATTTTGATATTATATTATTAGCTATTATAGCTGCAAGTTCTTCTTGGTTATTTAGCATCATATCAAGATCTGTTTTATTATTCATGAATCCCAATTCTATTATGCTGCTATTATCTATTAATCTGTTGTAGTAAGGTGTTGTTTGGGTTCCTCTGTATGGAATATTAAATTTTTGGCTTATATCCTTGCATATATCATTGCTAAGACCCCATAGGTTATTGCTATAACTTTCTGTTCCGCCATTAGTTTCTCCTTCGCTTATGTTGGCGTGTAAACTTATATAACACGCATATCCAAATTTATTTGCCTTTTCTATTCTCTCTTCTAAAGTTACTGATTCATCAAAATCTCTTGTAAGGTCTACTGACAATCCTGCTGCTTCTAATTTTTCTTTTACTTTTAATGTTATCTGATTAGTTATTTCTCTTTCACTGTATCCTTGGTAGCTTGCACCTTCATCTCTTATTAAAGTCCCATTTGAATAATACATTGTATCGCTGTGTGCTAAGTCTAAAAGTATTCTGTTATTATTAGTGTGACCTAACACTGGATTTATTGCAGCAAACATCAACATTGTTGCTATCCCTATTTTAATTAATAACTTTTTAATTTTCTTAAATACCATAACACTACCTCACATATACTATTTTTACATTCATTCTATTATTTGACTTCGCAAGTAAATCTTCAAGTATTTTTTCAGTGTTAGTCCTTGCTGTTTCATTTTCTTCTTTTGCTTCTTCATTAACTTTATTACATACTGTGTTTTCTATTTCTTGATTATATTCAGGAGTCAATTTTAAATCTCCATATGCAAATATACCATTTTCTTGCTTAAAAGTAGTTAGATCATAATTAATGTTGCTTTCAATAATAGGCTCTTTTGTATAAACCGTGATTGTATTCCCTGTTATTGATACTGTATCGGTAATGTTTAAATAAAAATGCACATTAACTTTAAAATCAATAGTTAATTCTTTTTTAAACATATCTAATTTTGACTTATTGTCTATAGTTGCCTTCTTGCCTACTTGCATTTGCAATACTTCTATTCTTCCGACCTTGCTTATCTCTTCTTTGATGCTTTTTTCTAGTTCTAAATTGTTATCTTGGTATTCCTGCACTACTTCTACTTGTTTTATTTCTTTTCCCGTGTAATTAGTTGCTCCAACTGTAATTAGTCCTGCTGTTAAGCAAATTATTGCTATTCTTTCACCTTTCATAATATACTCCTTTATACCCTTTATTCGCTCTTGTGAGCGTTTTTTAATTTTACTAATATAATTTATCCTTGGTTACTTAAATTCACCTTAGGAACGCTTGTGGTACGTTCTATTAGGCTTGTGGTGTTTTCTGTTATAATCTCTTTTGTATTGTTCTACTGTTGTTACTTTTATCCTTAGTTGTTTGGCTATTTGTTTGTAAGTATACCCATTATTTAGCATTTCTATACATATTTCTATTTTAGTTTTTCCATTATATCCTTTTTCTCTGCCTACATAATCTCTTTTTAACGGATTCTTTTTGCCTAGCTTTTCTAGTCTATATGCCATTCTATAAACTTCTTGCATAGTTAAGCCTGTTAAAGTAGCAACTTCTTTGCAAGTTTTTCCTGCTGCTATAATTTCAAATTCTTCAATAAGAATTGTTCTTGAACTCACTTTCTCTACTATCTCATCTATTTTTATAGGATCAACATCATAAGTTTCATATAACTCTTCTTTAATATCTTCAATGTCTATATCAACTTTCAAGCTGTCTCTTATTAAATCTATGCATTCTAATATTTCTTCAGAACTTAAAATTCTCATAAACACACTTCCTTTATTTGCCTTTGTGAGCGTTTTTAATTTGATTAATAATATTTATCCTTGGTTACTTTAACTCACCTTACAGACATATTCTCGTGAGTTTTAAAGCTATTGTGTCTATCATCATTATATCCATATTTTACTATAAATATTCTATAAATTTTGTAAATTTCTCAGTCTGTAATTGTATTCTCTGCCTTTAAATACCGTTATATTAATCCCACAGCTTTCTATTATTCTTCCAGCTAGTGCTTCATCTAAATCCAGCAACATATTAACATCACACTCTGTACTAAATATTGTTGGTAGATGGTTTATATATCTGTAATTCAATATAGGGTAAAAATGTTTCATATCTGCTTCAGTTAATTCTTTTACTAAGGCGTTCTTTTTAAATTTGTCTTTGAATAGATCATCTATTATTAATACTTCAGCTTTCATGTATCTATTTTGAAGGTTTATATAATATTCATCATCTAAAACATTTGCTTTTAATTCTCGCATAGCTTCGATGTAAGGCATATAAATAACCTTATACCCTCTTTCTATCAATGCAACTCCTATAGCTATGCTTAAATGACTTTTACCTGCTCCACTTTGTCCTAATAATCCAAAGCAATTTTTTTCACCTAAATCTTTAAAGTTAATAACGTAGTCTATTGCTTTCTTCTTTGCTTTTTTAGTTAGATCATTTTCTGTTATATAATCTTTTATCTTTTTTCTATCTTCGGGTTTTACTCCAAAATTATTCCATACTCTTTCTAACAAATCCCTCTTGTAACATTCACATCTTCCAGTCACTTTTCCTTCTTCGTTCCATAACCAAGTTGTATCTTTACATTTATTGCATTTATAATTAGAAGTCGATGCCTTCATTAAGGATTCTGTTTTGTTCTTCCCAGTATTTTGCATCATGTTCTTCTTTTGATTTTCCTTTACTTGGCTCATTATTCTTTGAAGTGTTGCTTCTAGACTCATTATCAAATCCTCCTTTATTTTTATTAATAGGTGTAGAATTATCTTTTAAGGGAAATATTCCATTCCACCCATTCATTATTGATTCATTAAGTATTTCAATTTTGGTATTATCATCATTAGCGAACCTATCTAATTTCTTTGTTATCAATTCTAATGCATGAGTGGTTATAACTCTTTTTATGCTTTTTCTAAATTTAACAAATTCTATAAGTGCTGTTTTTAGTTCCTCATTAGATGTATATGCATTAACTACTTCATCTATTTCTGTTTGCGTAGGTTCTTTTTTAGTTTTTTTCTTTCCTTTTTCTTTTTTATTATTATTAATAGAAGAATTATTAATAGAAGAATCTTTTGGGTGGAATGATTCGTTCCAGTGCGCACCGGAATGATTTGTTCCAGTGGTGTCATTTGCACCGGAATGATTTATTCCAGTGGGTATTTCAGCACCTGCATTATATTCTTCTTCACAGCTTTCATGCTTTACTCTAAGTAATTTTTGATAGTTGATTTCGTTTAAAGTAAAAAATGTATAAGTTCCCTTTTTATTCTTAATTAATTTCTTCTTCAATATTTTTGATATATTTCCATTTAATAATCTTTGAAGTTTTTTCTTTTTAGTTTCTTCAGTATTACAATTTACAAATAAATACGGAAATGCTTCTATTAAGCCGTTATAATTTATCCAATAATAAAAACAATTTTCTTCAATAAAGTATTCTTTAAGCATTTTTCCTGAATCTTTAAAATCTATAAACCACCTCAATATGTTTAAATCATCTGCATTAAGTCCTAATTCTATCATTGCTGATTGGTCAAAACCTGAAATATTATATTTCATTTTATTTCCTCCTATATAATAGTTTTTATTAATAAGTCATCAGGTTGATTTAACCCTACTCTTTTTCGTTCGAGTAAATTATACTCTTCCAGTTCTCTTAAATACTTTCTTAATGTTTTAGGTGTTACTCCTAAAACTTCACACAATTCAGTTTGTCTATAGTTAAAATAGCTTCCATTGCTTTTATCTAATAGTATTGTATAAAGTAATTTTGAATGTAATGACATATTAAAATATTTACTATTTTCATCAAATAATATCTTTGGTATACATAAACTTTCTAATTCTTCTGTATCATCTAAAGTATAATATCTTTTCATAGTTATTCCTCGCTTTCTTTATTTTCTTTTAACCATTGTTTATACATTTTGTAATAATCTACTTCATTATCTACTAACCAAGCATTAAATAATTCATCGGTATGATTTTTACACCAAATATCAAATTTTAATTCTTTTTTTATAATTTTTATAGAATCATATTTTAATATATATTTTTGAATCAATTCAACTGGCACACCAGACTCTAAAGCTTTATACATTAAGTCTATAATATTTTCAAAATCTCCTTTAAATTTATTTGAAAACATATAATTTATTATTCCTAATTCATATTCATAATCTGAATACATTAAGTTCCCTCCTGTTTATTTTATTTCCATAATTTAATTATACAACTTTGTCATACGACTTGCAAGTATTTTATTTTTGTAATATAATATAAATATAGAAGTAATGTTGAGGTGGTTTAAATGGCAAATAAAGATTTAAAAAATAGAACTCAAATAGGTTCTGCAATAGACAAAAGATTATATGAAGAGCTTAAAGGGTATTCAAAAGCTACTTCAATTCCAATATCAAGATTGTTAGACAAAAGTATAGAGTTGTTTTTAGATAAAATTAAGACAGCCAATTAAGGCTGCCTTTTTTATTTAAGATTATTTAATTTTACTATCTAAATGCGTTCCCTTTACAATTTCTTATGTGTTCATATTCATTTATTTGCTTGATCATTTTAGCTTTAACTTTTGAAGTAAGTTTCATATCATTTTCCTTAGCATATTTTTTTAACTCCTCAACTGTCATCTCTTCAAACTTTTTATTCATAAAAACAACTCCTTGAATTTTCTTTATATTAATATATATGATTCATTCTTTTTAAATATTCCTATATTTTAAAATTTTTTGAATTTTATTCACCTAATGTGCTACAAATATAATCATATTCTTCTTTACTTAAATCTTCAATAGATTTTTTATATTTGGCATTAACTAATTTAGCTATGTAATCTCTTGAATATCCTTTTTTGTAACCTATAGCATATAACCGTTTTATTTGCCCCTCTGTTAGCTTATAAGTACTTATAGTGTTATTAGTCTTGTTATTAGTCACAGTAGTCTTAGAATCGTTTGTGACACCATGTGTGTTAGTTGCATCTGCATCTTTAGTATCATCTATTGCAAATAAACCATTTAAAGCATATTTTCTTGCATATGATGAAGTTGATCCTGTTACCTGACTAGCATCCATTCCTTTTTTACCTTCTTCTTCTCTAGCATAGGCTATAGTTGAAATTTGTTCACCTTCCTTATTGTAAATAGTTGCTGTGGCTTTAATATAAAATCTATCTCCAATAAGCTCTACGCTGTCAGTAATAATAAGACATAAATTATTTTGAAATAAAAGAGGCTTAGCCGCCTCCATTATTAGTTCGGTAGATCTGTATGAGTATTTTCCGAAACTATTATATAAAGATTTGTTGCATTTAAGTTCATGCTGCACATTAGCTAGCTGTTCATATATTTTCATTGTTATCGCCTCTTAATAATATTTTTCCATTGATTTAATTAAATCTTCTATAATATCACAAATTGCTTTATTGCAGCAATTTTTACAAGTAAATTTAATTCCTTTACATTCTAAAAAACTAAAAATTTTCATAAAATCATCAAGTAATGTTCTTTTCATTATTATCACCTACAATCTTGTAAATTTCTTCTAGTTCTTTCTTTATATCTTTAATAGATTTATTACACCTGGCAATTTCTTCAGTGTAAATTCTTACTGTTTCTAATTTGCCTTTTAACTTGCTTTCTAAGAAGTTTTTTCTATCATCGATCAATTTATCAATATAATTCATAAAAACCTCCTAAAAAGGCATATAAGTTTCATGCCGACACATATAGTCAATTCTATCTTCTCTATCCTGAAGCGCTGCTTCTAATTCTTCAATTTTATTTTCCAATTCATAAATTTTATCATTAAATTCATCAGAAGTTAATTCACCAACAGAATTTAGAATTGCATCAGCTACCTCTACAGCTTTATTAACATCAAACTTAATAGTTGCTGGATATTTATTATCATTTATATTTATAGTAGTTGTAGTTGAATTAGATTCAACATCTACAGGCACATTCTCATTTTTAAAATTAATTTCTAAAATACTCATATTAATTCACTCCCAAATATATCTAATATATCTTGATCTTTTAAATTTAAAATAACTGATAAAGCTATTTTTTCAGCATTAGTAAATTTCTTATGGCCGTTTTCTTTCCTAGAATATGTTTCTTTTCTTATTCCTAAGTATCTTGACATTTGTACGGATGTTATACCTTTATCTTGTCTTTTGATTTTTAGTAGTTCCATTTTATTCGCCCCCTTCCTTAATTTTATTATAATACTATGGTGACTTTAAATCAACATTTTTGTAAAATATAATTAACACTTTTACCAATTATTTCATACTATATATTAAAAGTTGAAATGAATGAAAAATTTTATAGTAGATTTATTCAATAATTAATTGTATAATTATGTCGTAAGGAGATGTATTTTATGAGTTCAATTGGAGATAGAATAAGAAATTTGAGGAAAAATAACGGAATGTCACAAAGAAAACTAGCAGATTTGATGGAATTAAACCATTCAGCAATTTGTAAAATGGAAAACGGTAAGAGTTATCCAAGTAGAAAAAATGCTGAAAAGTTAGCGCATATATTCGCTGTGGATCTATCAACTTTTTATGAGCCAGATAATGAAGATATTAAAAAAGTTACACTTGGACAAAGAATAGATAAAAGATTAGAAGGACTAGAATTAACTGAAGAGCAAACAGAGAAGCTATCAAAAGCTATATTAGACTTCATAGAGGCAATAAAATAAGCAAGGATTATCCTCCTTGCTTTTCTTTTTCTGCAATTGCTTTTCTTCTAGCTAACACCCTAGCACGCTCTTCTTTGATGAACTGCTGCAGTCTTTCTTCGCGTTTAATTTTATCTAGTTCTATTTCTTCTCTAATATCCATATAACTGTTAACCTCCAATGATAAAAGACTAGGATTACCTAGCCTTAATATTTTTATTATTCTATGTCATCATCGTCATCTTCAAATTCTGTGATCTCCTCATAAGCATCTAAGTATTCATTTTTATCCATTATTTCACAATAAAACATTATTGAAGTTCCTTCTTCACTTATATTATAAACAAATACTTTATCATTAACTATTGTAGCGCCTTCTTCTTTATTTTCATCTATCTCTATTCCATATTGTCTTAATTCTTCTTTAACTTCTTCTATTGTATATTCAGGAGCAACATATGAACTTCTTAAATAAACTCCATTAAATTTTTTTACTAAACTCTCTAACATTTTAAATCTCCTTCTCAACTCTCTTATATTATATTATATGATGCAGTTGAGGAAATAATACCATTTTTTGAAAAAAATTCAAAAAAATTTTGAAAAAGAAAAACCGGAAAACTCCGGTTAATCTGGTATGGGTAGAGTATTTAATTTGATAAGATGAATAATACAATATTAATATACCGTATTTGATTTTTATTATGCGTTATTGTTGAATTTTTTTCAACTTATTTTCAAATTCTTTTGATAACTTTTTGATGATGTGGATTTGACCTTTACTTGTTACCTTAGTTGTCTTATATATTAAAGACTTACCACTACGTTCAACCACTCTTTCTATAACTTCAAACCAACCAGCGTTAATAGCACTTTGCGTTGGTTCTGTACTCTTCTTTGAGATGTACCCCCATTCTCTTAACTTATTCCATAACGCTTTTTCCCCAATTACTACATTGCCTTTAGATGCAAGTTTTGCTACTTCTCTTACTAACATGCTTCCATTAGATTCAGATATTTTATTTACAAAAGAATTTTGTTCTTCTAATTCTTTCTTAACTTTTTCTTTTTCTTCTTCTGATTTAACTAACGCTTTTAGTGCTTCTAAATAAGTTTGTGGTAGTTTTGAAGTTTGAAGTTCTTTTAATTGCTTTTCCATTTCATTGAATGCTTCTATATATTTAAGCTTCCATTCTAAAGCTTCACGACCATTAAATCCCATTACTAATAAGCTGAACCCATCTCTTGTTAGTAAATATTCTTTATAATTTTTACCAGTACCTGCTTTATAGCTGCTTTCTATAAACATTTTAGTCACAGCTGAATTTTCAGCTTTGATATTTTTAATAGCTTGAACTACATTTTTATGTTCTTTTTTAAAATCTTTAGCTACCTGTCTGCTGCTTACTACTAATTTTCCATCTTCTGTTCTAATTATTAAATTTCCCATACATTTTCCTCCTCTTATGGAATTATTTTATAATTTAATTATAATCTTTTTAAATGAGAAAGTCAACAGTTAAAGAATAATTTTATAATATTTTATT
>OBCM01000043.1_pt1 | contig 20697 bp, 15 predicted proteins | sample 1495921 | NCBI WGS metagenome assembly OBCM01 (sample SAMN03418274, study PRJEB22391) | human gut metagenome | biome: human-gut; feature: organic feature; material: feces | host: Homo sapiens | place: Tanzania | collected 2013-01 | reverse complement strand
AAATATGCCGAAAGCGTTCTTTCGTAATTTGTAAAAAAACTCGAAATTAAGCCTTGTAATAAAACGCTAGTAATAGTATAGTTTTAACAACACAAACGCTATATATAGTGTATTAAGAAAAAGCCTTTAATAATTGCACTTTCAGCAAGCTTTATACAGCAGGCGTTTTTTTAATGCACTAAAAAACAAAAGAAAAGGATGGGAACAAAGTGAAGATAATCAAGCGCAATGGTGAAGAAGTTATTTTTGACATAAGAAAAATCGTTACCGCTATAGAAAAGGCAAATGCAGCCGTACCAGAAAGCGACAGGCTTTCGGAGGAATATATTCAGGCTGTGGCTTCTAAAGTTGCAAACCAGTGCCACTCCAGCAAAGTGGAACTTAACGTAGAAGCAATCCAGGATCTTGTTGAAACTGAACTGATGAAAATCGGCGCTTTCAACATTTCAAAACTCTACATAACCTACAGATACCGCCACATGCTCATGCGAAAGCAGAATTCAACAGACAAGCAGATTCTTTCGCTCCTTGAATGCGCAAATGAAGAGGTAAAGCAGGAAAATTCAAACAAAAACTCAACTGTTGTTTCTGTTCAGCGCGACTATATGGCCGGAGAAGTTTCAAAGGACATCACAAAGCGATTTCTGCTTGACGAAGACATCGTGCAGGCTCACAACGAAGGAATAATCCATTTCCACGATGCGGACTATTTTGCGCAGCACATGCACAACTGCGACCTTGTAAACCTTGATGACATGCTCCAGAACGGAACCGTAATAAGCGGCACAAAAATTGACCGGCCGCATTCTTTTTCAACAGCATGCAACATCGCAACGCAGATTATCGCCCAGGTGGCGTCTTCTCAATACGGCGGTCAGAGCGTTTCCCTTGCCCATCTTGCTCCGTTTGTTGACGTAAGCCGCAAAAAAATCGCAAAAGAACTTTCAGAAACGGAAGAAGAAACAGGCATTAAGTTTTCAAAAGAACAGTTTGATGCAATCGTAAAACGCCGGCTTGCGGACGAAATCGCCCGCGGTGTCCAGACAATTCAGTATCAGGTTGTAACTCTTATGACAACGAACGGACAGAGTCCTTTTGTTACTGTTTTCATGTATCTGAACGAAGCCAAAAATGAACAGGAAAAAGCAGACCTTGCCCTTATAATAGAAGAAGTTTTAAGACAACGTTACAAGGGTGTAAAAAATGAAAAAGGCTACTGGGTTACACCAGCTTTTCCAAAACTAATCTACGTCCTTGAGCCGGACAACATCATGGCAGACGGAAAATATTACTATCTTACGGAACTTGCCGCAAAATGCACGGCAAAACGCCTTGTACCAGACTACATTTCCGAAAAGAAAATGTTCGAGCTGAAGGAAGGCAACTGCTATCCTTGCATGGGCTGCCGCTCGTTCCTTACAGTTTACCGCGACGAAACAGGACGCCCAAAATTTTACGGACGCTTTAATCAGGGAGTCGTTACAATCAACCTTGTGGATGTAGCCTGTTCTTCCGGAAAAGACGAAACTTTATTCTGGAAAATCTTTGACGAACGCCTTGAACTTTGCAAAAGAGCCCTTATGCTTCGCCACAAGCGGCTTCTGGGAACACCAAGCGATGTCGCGCCGATTTTGTGGCAAAACGGAGCGCTCGCCCGCCTTGAAAAAGGTGAAAAAATCGACAAGCTTCTGTTCAACGGCTATTCAACAATTTCACTTGGCTACGCCGGGCTTTGCGAGTGCGTGCGTTACATGAAAGGCAAACCGCATACAGATCCTGCCGCAACACCGTTTGCGCTTGAAATAATGCGCTACATGAACAAAAAATGCGCAGAATGGCGCGACCAGACAAACATCGCGTTCAGTCTTTACGGAACACCGCTTGAATCAACAACGTATAAATTTGCAAAAGCATTAAAACGAAGATTCGGCGAAATTTCCGGAGTAACGGATAAAAACTACATAACAAACAGTTACCATGTTCACGTAACAGAACCAATTGACGCATTTGAAAAACTTACATTTGAAAGCCAGTTCCAGGAACTTTCTCCGGGCGGCGCAGTAAGCTATGTTGAAGTTCCGAACATGGAGCAGAACATTCCGGCAGTAATGGCAGTTTTGCAGCACATTTACGAAAACATAATGTATGCCGAACTGAACACAAAATCAGACTGCTGCCAGCTATGCGGCTATTCCGGAGAAATTCAGGTAGTAGAAGACAGCGACGGAAAACTTATCTGGAAATGTCCGCAGTGCGGAAACACCGACCAGGCAACAATGAACGTCGCACGCCGAACCTGTGGATACATAGGAACGCAATACTGGAACCAGGGACGAACCCAGGAAATAAAGGAACGAGTTCTTCACTTGTAGTTCAAAATTTAAAAGGGCGGACAACAATTCGCCCAATTTTGAAGGTTTTTATGTTTTACGGCACAATAAAGAAAATCGATGTCGCCAATGGCGAAGGAGTGCGGGTCTCGCTTTTTGTAAGCGGCTGCCGCAATCATTGCCCGGGTTGCTTTCAACCGCAGACATGGGATTTTAACTTCGGCACAGAATTTACAGAAGAAACACAGAACGAAATAATAAAAGCGCTTGAACCGGCTTTTGTACAGGGTTTTTCACTTCTTGGCGGCGAACCATTTGAGCCGGAAAACCAGAAGGTTCTTGCGCCATTTTTAAAGAAACTAAAAGAACTTTACCCGAACAAAGACATCTGGTGCTGGACCGGTTACGTTCTTGAAAAAGACCTCAGAAAAAACTGCCGCAAATACGTTTCTGGATATACAGACCTTATGCTGAACTGCATAGATATACTTGTAGACGGCCCGTTTATCCAGGAAAAGAAAAACCTTATGCTGCGCTTCCGCGGCTCAGAAAACCAGCGGCTTCTCCACCTTAAAAATGGAGAAGTTACAAAAACAGAATGAACAACTACAAAAGCGCCGGAATATAACTTCCGGTGCCCGGATAAATTTATTTTTTTCCGGCGATAATTTCTTTAGCGCGGTTCATTGCGCTTTCAATATTGTCAAAAATATTTTCGCGTCCGATTTTATCAGCCATTCCGGTTTTTTCAAAAAGAATGTACGGCTGCGTATGTATTCCGGAAATCACAATCTTTACCCCGCGCCTGTCGCAGGCAGCCTTGCACTGCTCAAGAGCCTGAACACCGCCGGCATCAAGGTAAATTGTATTTCTCATAAGAATCACAAGAACATCGAATTCCGCCCCTGCCCGCTCAACCGCAAGCTCAAATTTCCGTACGGTGGCAAAAAACAGCGGGCCTTCAATTTCGTAGACAACCGCACCGGCCGGAACATTAATCTGCTCCTCAGTTCCATTTCCTGTAATTCCTGAAACAATCGTATTCCTTTTTTCCTGAACTTCGCTTACATCTATCATCTTTTTTATAAAGAAGAACGCGGCAAACATCAGCCCAATTCCAATCGCATAGGTCAGATCCACAAAAACCGTTATAAAAAAGGTGACCAGAAGAACTGTAATATCAGATTTCTGACCTTTTAAAAGTTTTCTTATTGAAGGAATTCCTGCCATATTCCATGCAACGCTCATAAGCACCGCCGCAAGAGCTGCCATCGGAATATATTCAACATATTTTCCAAAAAGCATCATTATCAAAAGCAGGACAACCGCATGAACGATTCCTGCAACAGGAGTTCTTCCGCCATTATTAATGTTTGTAGCAGTGCGCGCAATCGCTCCGGTAGCCGGAAGTCCGCCGAACAAAGGACTTGCGATGTTTGCAATTCCCTGGCCAATCAATTCATTATTTGAATCATGCTTTGTGCCAAGCATACCATCTGCAACAACAGCAGACAGAAGCGACTCAATGGCAGCAAGAACGGCAATTGAGCAGGCTGTTGGAAAAACAGTTTTTACCGTAGAAAGACTAAAATCAGGCAGCGCAGGCTTTGGAAGTCCGCTCGGAATTGAATAGCGGTCTTTTATAATGTCAGCATGCCACGCAGGATTGTCACCGGCAAAATGAGAGACAATAAGGTTTACCAAGGTTGCAATAACAATCACAATCAAAGAACCTGGAATCTTTTTTGTAACTTTAGGCCACAAAAATATAACAGCAAGGCACAGAACTGCCATGGCGAACGAATAAAAATTCAACGTCTTAAAAGACGCGGCATACACAAGAATCTTTCCGGCAAAAGTTCCTGGCATCTTCAAGTATTCAGTTCCCATGACTTCAAGCGGAAACTGCGGATGAAGCCCAAAAAAGTCACCGATTTGCCCGGTTGCAATCGTAACGGCAATTCCGGCGGTAAAACCAACGACAATTGTATACGGAATGAATTTTACAAGTCCGCCAAGCTTAAAAACGCCAAGAAGAATAAGCATAACGCCGGCAAGAACAGTGGCGGTAGCAAGGCCGCCCACACCAAGATTAGGATTATTGACAATCGCATAAATTATTACGGTAAAAGCGCCGGTAGGACCACCAATCTGACAGCGTGTTCCTCCAAAAGCCGCAATACAAAAACCTGCGACAATGGCAGTGTAAAGCCCTGTTTCAGGACTACAGCCGCTGGCAATGGCAAACGCAATAGAAAGCGGCAGCGCGACAATTCCAACAATCACGCCCGCAATAAAGTCTGTTAAAAACTGTTTTCCGCTGTAAGTTTTCAGCGTATTCAACAACTCTGGCTTATACATCAAATGCTCCAAAAATAAATGATATGACAAAGTACATCTTTTTGTCATATTGAGCAAGAAGAAAAACTAGATACAAAACTTCAGATTGAATAAAGTAGTAAAATGAAATTAATTATCTTCAAAAAGCTCTACATAAACTTTACCAGGATTACAAAGTGTTGTTGTATCTGTACAAATAAATTTCAATTTATAAAATTTAGATACATCTAGTCCAGAAATAGTTGCATTCCCTCCAGATTTCATCATTTCACATTTTGTCTTACCATTAACAGCCAGTTTTGCATCGCCATAGTTGTAGCCCCAATTCCATTCACCATACATGATTTTAAATTCTTCGGTTTCCATCAGAGGCTTAAAAGAATATTCCCAATATTTTCCTTGTTCATCGGATACTTCTTTTAATATGCTAGCAGTATTCTTGCCAGCCACATTTCCTTTTTCATCAAGCCACACACGACTCCAACTATTGAACCCACCAAGGCATTGCCATCCAGAAAGTCCATAAAACTCTCTTCGTTCAAATGGTTCTGCTGTTTCATCTTTTCCTAAATCTGAAAAAGTAATTGTATAAACAGTATCTTCAATGGTTGCACCAAAAGGTTTTGAAAGATTTATTCTGTATTTGTGGCAATCAGTTAAATTCTTAAAAATGATATTATGATTCGAATCAGGATAATAAGTAGTTTTTACAGAGTCAGCAACAGATGAAACTGTTTTACTTAACTCACCATTAGCATCATCCTTAATACCACAATATGCACCTAATGCATAAGAATTAGACGGTAAAATTGAAAAAACAATACTGTAATCTTTTACCGTTAATTTTTCTTCCATTTTTGCTGAATAAGTGAAATCATAATAATAAGTTCCATCATCATTCTGTTCGAATTTCTTATACTTCCAATCCCCATTTTCATCAATAGTAGGAATTCCCCTTAAAAATGGACCACGCAAAAGAGTTGGTACATTAGAAAGCTTTCCTTCAACTCTGAACATAATATAATTATCAGAAATCCCTATTACTACAATTTTATATTCGTTTCCTTCAACTAAACCTGTAAGAAGATTATGTTTATTATATTTTTGTTTTGAACCATTTTTTGAAATGAAGTAAGAATTTTTTCCGGTAAACAAAACAGAAGCACTTCCCCATTCTATTGTCGAGTCAGACCATTCCGACTTACTCAAAAATTTAAAAGCCACATTTCCGTTTCCATTTCCCCAATATTTCATATCATTTGAATATATAAATGAATAATAGAAAGTTCCCTTTGAATCTTTCTTCATTGTTATGAATGATTCAGAAGTGTCTTGATTACTATATTTTCCTCTTTTTACAATATCTCCTGCTATATATAAATTTTCAAAATTTCTAATATAAACAGAGGCTCTAGAAAGATTCTGCTTTTTTCCAAAGATTTCTTCGATTTCATCATCTTCTACATTAGTCGCATTATAATAAACTTCAGCAACATCAGAAAAATCTGTTACAGGTATTTCACAAGACTTTGATGTATAAAAATTAAATGGGAAAATAGTAACTGTAGATTTGGGAATTGAATATGATAAATCTAAAACAGTTTCTCCATCTCTGACAGGAATAAGTTCAATTGTTTCAGAGTTCCCGGTAGTTTCAGCAGTTGAATTTTCTGCCTCAGTTTTATCTTCGTTCGAACAACCAACAAAATAAAGAATACTTGCAAATGCCAGTAAAAATATTATCTTTTTCATGAAATAAACTTACCCCCCCCCCATAACTTTTGTCAAGAAATAAAAAATCCTATATACTGAACTGTATGAATTACCGTTGTCCTAGATGTCAGAAGAAAGGCGATTTTTGCCTTTGCAAGTATACTAAAGAAGTTGATTCTGGAATAAAATTTGTGCTTTTAATGCATCCAAAGGAAGTAAAGAAAAACCGGACTGGAACTGGTTGGATTACAAGAATTTCTCTTAAAGACTGCGAAATTCTGGAAGGACTGGATTTTTCAAAAAACAAACGGCTGAATGAACTTTTAACTGACAGCCGGTATTATCCGGTTCTGCTGTATCCCGGAGAAGATGCCTGGAACGCAGAAAAACCAGGTTTTAAGGAAGAAATCAACGGACGTACAGTCCTTGCAATCATAATCGATGCGACATGGTTCTGCAGCCGTAAAATCATTCAGCGCAACCCGGACCTGCTTAAACTTCCAAAAATCACTTTTGCCGGCGAATACCGTTCAATTTTTACGTTCAAAAAAGAACCGCGGCCGGAATGCGTTTCAACAATAGAAACCTGCTACTATTTAATAAAGGAATTCCAAAAAATCGGACTTGCAAACCAAGATGCGGATCCGGAACCGCTCATGAATGTATTCAAGCAAATGATAAAAAATCAAATCCGGGCAGAAAACGAGCGCATACTTGGACTTCGGCCGGACATCCACGGCTGCGACGCAAAATACACAAAACTAAAGGAAATTCCTAATTTTTAAAAGGAAGAACGCCTTCTGGCTCAAACTCACCATTCATCGCTCCAAACATTGCTTCCAGAGTATAGCCGCTCCAGCTGTAGCCAAGCAAAATTTCTTCCGCCCAGTCAAGTCCGAATGAATATGTCGGCGTCATAATAGAAAAAACAACGACCTTTTTTCCTTTGTCCTTCAGTTGAGCGGCAATTTTCGCACTGCGCTGGTTTGCCACAAGGAACACAATCGTATCGTATGAATCATAAATTTTAAGAATATTTTCACTCATCCATGCGGTTTCGTTGGGCCCCAATTCATAGCTGAATTTAAATTCGCCCGAATTCGGATAACGCTTTTTTCCGGCGGAAAAGAATTCCGGCAAAGAGCCGCACAGAAGCACGCGCCCCGCCTTTTCCCCGGCAAAAGACTCTTGTGATTTTTTGTAAAAGGTAATTGAACGGCAGGCCTGCTGAATAAAAAATTTATCGCCTTCCCTGTCAGGAATATAACGTCCGATTGAAGAAGCATCCGGATAAAGCGGAGCCGCATTATCACTTTTAAAATATTCCAGTTTTGCCTTTATAACCCGAAAAGCAGCGTCTTTTACACGCAATTTAAAACTTTCATCAGTTTTCATGGAATCAAGGTTTGAAGTCCAAAGATTTTCCCCAAGCCTTGCAGTTGTAGAAGAAATAACAATGTCGTTTCCTGCTTCAATCGCCATTTTAAAAGCCGCGGAAACAGAACCTGCATACATTGTAGCACCGTTCATCATCATGTCATCCGTGATAATCAAGCCTTCATAACCCATCTGATTTCTTAACAGCTCAGTTAAAAAGTATTTTGAAAGGCTGGCCGGAGCGCCGGTTTTGTCAATCTGCGGAAAACTCAAATGTCCGGACATTACGGCAGGCACTTTTTCCCTTATAAGATACTCAAAAGGAACCAGCTCACGGTTTTTTAAAGTTTTCCAGTCAATATCAATTTCAGGAAGATTTATATGCGAGTCATAGCTTGTGTCGCCGTGCCCGGGAAAATGCTTTACTGTTGGAATAACACCAGCGGAGATACTGCCGTTAGCCCAGGCCGCGCCAAGAATTCCAGCGCGCTCAGGGTCATCTCCAAAGGAACGTGTTCCGATGATTGTTGAATCATGATTTGAAAAAAGATCGACAGCCGGGGCAAAATTCATATTTATTCCAAGAGCTTTAATTTCCCGGCTGATGTAATAGGCAGAGCACCATGCGTCGACAGGAAATCCTCCCGCACCGATCGCCATATTTCCCGGCGTAACAGCGGTCTTTCCTTTTACATGGCGAATCCAGCCGCCTTCCTGATCGGTCGCGACAAAAAGCGGAATCTTAAAACGTCTGGAAGTCGCGCTTCTTTGCAGCGAAGAAATTGACTTTGCCACAAGGTTTATATCGTCTGTGTTCCACCCGAATACCTTTACGCTTCCCAGACCACGGCCGCCAACCCACTGAAACAGAAGGTTGTCTGGCTCTGCGCCTGCCCAGCCAAACATAAGAATCTGACTGAGCAGCTCTTCATCAGACATACGGCTCACAATAAATTCTGCAAGCTCTTCATTTGGAAAATCGCTCCAAAAATTTGCATTTTCAGGAATTTGCGCCTGACAGAACAAAAATCGGCAAAAAAATGCAGTAAAGAGCATTGCAAAAAATCTTTTCATAATTCTATAATTTTACACAAAAAAAACATGATTCTCAACACTTCGCACTTGGCAGAAATTAGAGAAATTTGATAAAAGGTTCAGTTTCTAGTTTAAGATGTGGCAAGGATAGCAGGGGCGGCGGAGCCGTTCCAAAGCGCAGCGAAGGAATGGAGCGGCAGCGCAACCCCGAATAGCCTGTTTTTTGGTAGTTTGCGGCCAGCAAACGGACAAAAAGCCACCCAAAATATAAAAATTCAGAAACCCGGCATTCTGGTTTATTCCGCCAAAATTTTTGTAATTTCGGCGATGTATTGTGTATGCAAATCGTCTGTGGGATACCACTTTTTATAAAGCTCTTTATCCAGAAACGCTGATTCCGGCACAATCTGCTCATAAAGCTTTTTGCATTCAAGCACAAGGCGGCTTTCCTTAAAATACGGATACTGTCCGTCGTGCTCAACAGAAAGACCGGTTTCCTTTACCTTGTCAAAATCCCTGCCGGACTTTGAGCCGCAAAAATTATAGACATCACGCATTTCTGACGGAAGAACACAGAGCGTAAAAGTTTCGCCGCTATCCAGGTATGTCTTTGTAAAGCGCGACTGACGGATAAAAATATTCACAACCGGCTTTCCCCACATAACGCCAACCTGCCCCCAGGAAGCAGTAAGCATATTCACACGTTTTTCTTTTTCAGCGACAACAAGAAGCCAGTCACTGCCGATAAGTTTAAATGGATTTTCAGATAATTCTTCAGGTTTTATTTCTTTCATGGTTACATAATAAAAGAAAAATGAAAAAAAATGAACACAGCGCCGACCCAGGCAAGCGTGGACAAATACGGAAGAATTAAAATCATAACTTACCGCTTGTTTTTACACAAATCGGCAGATGTTGGAACAAAAATACAGAAGTTAACATTATCAAGTCAAATGCGAACAATTCAGAAATAATAAGCGCAGAATGTAAATTCCACAACAGCTTTGAGAATGATTCAGATTTGCAAAAGCACATTTCAAAAAAAATTAAAGACACTTTCAGAAAAAGAAATTCAAGCTATTATTACGTTAGTAGATAAGTTAAGTAATTAAAAAACTCTCGATGGAATTATAGATTAGATCTCACCAGCGAATTAAATACTTTTTTTATATTGTCAATTGCTAGAAATTCTGATTTTGTGCACTCCATAATTTTTTATAAAAACCATTTTTTCTTAAAAGCTGATTATGAGTTCCTTGTTCTACAAGATGCCCTTTATTAAAAACAAAAATCAAATCGCAGTTCTTTATTGTAGAAAGCCTGTGAGCAACCATAATAGTTGTTTTATTTTTTATAATTGAAAAAATCGTATCCATAATTGCTTTTTCAGAAATACTATCCAAACTGGCTGTTGCCTCGTCTAAAATTAAAATTTCAGGATTTCTTAAAAGAATCCTTGCAAGAGCAATTCTTTGGCGCTCTCCTCCAGAAAGGGTTGAACCATGCTCTCCAATATATGTGTCAAATTTCTCAGATAAATGGTCAATAAATTTAAAAGCCTGAGCTGCCATACTTGCCGCAACAATTTTCTTGAAATTCACATTTTCTGTTCCCCATGCAATATTTTCAGCAATTGTTCCAGAAAACAGCAAACTTTCTTGTGGAACATATCCAATTTTTTCTCTGTAATAATCTGTCTTATAGTCAAAAATATCAGTAAACTTGGCAACTACCAGCATTGAACAGCATTAAGTAGTATCAATTTATGCTTTCTAATCCTCTCCAAACGGAATCTCAACATAGAAAAAATCACAAACCTCTGAATCCACCGGGAAATCGAAACCTACTACATAATAATAATTAACAGTATGCTCCATATAAGACAAATTCGTTCCTAACGTATTAAAAATGTAAAATTTATGTCTTTTTTGAAGTCTTTTATTATTATACTCATGTTGATAGCTGTTCAGTTTTTCAAAAGTCTTTTCAATCAACTCTAAAGGAGAATTAATGGTTAGATTTGATATAGAATATTCAGGACTATTCACCCAAATGGTCGAAATATAATCATCAACATCAAAATACTTAAAAAGGATTCCATCATACTCAATTTGATAATAAGCACAACTTGCCTGTGGATAGATTCCCCAAAGATTTGTCTTTTTTTTTGGTTCTCCCAGGATGTCAAAAACCTCTTTTACCGGCATTTTTAAATAGAAAGAATTGCCGTTTTTATCTTTGACTGAAAATTGTTCTGCAGATAAAACAACAGGCTCTTCGTTTTGAGAAAAAACAAATGTTGAAAAAAATAATGATATTAATAAGAACAATGATTTTTTTTCATTTAATACCCCAAAATTCTAAGTGGATTATCAGCTTCACTTGATGCATAATTTCCATCTCCGTCACCATCATACGACAAATGTAAACGGATTTTTATCCTGGTTCCGCCACAGACTGAGCAGAAACGCACAAACAGCCAGAACTCAACAGCAAAACAAAAATCAAACATATTTTTAATTTCTGTTTAATAAGTGTGTAATTTTTTACTTTTATAAGTTTTTTCAAAATATTATGCATCATTTTTTAAAGTCATATATAAGCTGTGAAACCTTCTTAAACAGATTCCTAAACGATTTTTCAAGAATAAAATTATCTGCAAGTAATTCAATAATTAATACAAGGTAATATTTATTTTGAAGAATCAATTTATTCATTTCGATTGGCATATAAGCATTATCATTCTTTAATGAACTTTGATTCATTTGTAAGATTTTTCCACAAGAGTATGGAGATGCATGAACATACTTACAATAGAATTTATACCAATCTTTTATTTTTTCTATTTCGATGCGGTTTATTAAATCCACAGACGTTCGGACTTTCTTATCTGATATCCATGCAAAATCAGATTTTGCATTATAAAAATCATCTGTATAATTTTTTTCTTTTAATTTAATTTTTGGATCGGTATTCTGTATTTTACATTCCTGAACAATTCCAAAATCTTGAAACCTATCAGATTCTAAGTCATCCGCAGCCATTAAATATTTTGAAATCGAATAAGACTCAAGCATAAGTCTTAAATTTGAAATAACTGAAGTTCCAAAACCATTTCTTAACAAAGCCAAAATTTCATCTGTTATTTCAATAAATCTAAAAGAAATTTTACCAATAGCCCCCAAACGAAATTGATGTGTTTTTTTTATTTCAGACTGATTATCCGCAATGTACTTTGCACAGTCTTGAAGTAATAGATTCATAAAAAGCAATGAATTTATATTTGCATCCGCATTATTTTTCTTTGACAAATCTAAATAATATTTTTTATAAATATCCATTAGCGGATAACTTTTTATAAAATATTCTAAATTTTCAGTTTTTGATAAATCAAATTTATTCTCTGAACACTTTACTATTTCATTTAATATAGTATTTATCATAAGTTTGCATTTTCCTTCTCGCTTATGGATATCACAGCATAGCAGCCACACCCATTTTTAGCAAGAAACACAGGAAATTCGTCCGCAACATCCTTCAACGCTTCATTATAATTTCGCAAATCTGATATTGGTTTTATTGCAAAAATATTAACTTCCATAAAGTTCGTAATATTTTACGAATAAAATTATCTATTATAATATCAAAATCGTCAAACAAACATCACCTTGAAATTCAGATAAACAGAAAATTGTTTTTACAGAACAGCCCCTGAAAATCTTCAATTTGTCACAGAAAAGACACGAGCCACTTTCTGGATCATTCAGCCAGCCGCTCAGAATAATTCAAACAGCACATTAAAATTATTCAGACAGTACATCAGAATCGTTCCGACAGTACATCCAAACCATTCCACAAAGCGTTCTGAAAGGTTCGGCAGGATTGTTTACTATATTCAAAAATAATTTTCTATAAAGGGAATGCGCGGCAGGGCGTTGCGGGATGTGCCCGCTGGAAAGGGAAGGCGAAAAATAAAACCAGGCTGGTTTAGATTTTCTAAAGCAGCCTGGTTTTTGTTTTGAGCCGAGGGAAAGGCTTTTCCCCCTGCCTGATTATGCGTTCTCAGAGTCAAAAGTCGGGAAGCGCTTGAAGTAGTCTTTTGTTGTGCGCGCCGCAACTCCGCTCAAGAGTATAAGAGCAATACAGTTTGGCCATGCCATAAGAGCGTTTGTAATATCCGCGATTGTCCATACCTGGCTGATTGTCATATAAGGTCCGATAGCGACCGCAATTATGTAGATTACGCGGTAAATCATAACGAGTTTCATTCTGCCGTTTGAAAGATATTCAAGACAGCGTTCTGAATAATAGTCCCATCCAAGGATTGTTGTGAACGCGAAGAAAACAAGACAAATCATAAGAAGGAACTGAACCGAGCGTCCGTCGCCGCCAAGCACGCTGTTGAACGCCGCAGAAGTGAGCTCTATGCCCTTAAGGGTTTCGCCGGCAGCATTTTCAGGAAGGACAAATACTCCGTTGTTTGCAAATGCTATTACAATAGAAAGACCTGTCATTGTGCAGACGATAATGGTATCAATAAAAGTTCCTGTCATAGAAACAAGTCCCTGGGCAACCGGCTCTTCTACTTTTGCAGAAGAAGCGGCGATTGCCGCAGAACCAAGTCCGGCTTCGTTAGAGAAAATTCCGCGGGCAATACCTTTCTGCATTGCGACAATCACAGAGCCTACGATACCGCCGGTAACAGCCCTTGGCGCAAACGCCGCCTTAAAGATAAGCGCAAATGCGGCAGGAATCTTTGTAGCATTCATAACAAGAACGCTGATTCCAAGGAAAACGTAAAGAATCGCCATAAACGGCACGATAACCTGAGCAACCCTAGAAATTCTCTGAAGACCGCCGATAATTACAAGCGCGACAAAAATTGTAACCAGAGCGCCGGCAATTACAGTCGCCCATGAATAGTCGTTTCCGAAGAGATTGAACGCGACATGAGCCGTTTCCGGGTCAAATGCATTTTTTACCGCAGATGCAATACCATTAATCTGAGTGAACGTTCCGATTCCGAAAAGTCCTACGCAAACTCCAAAAATCGCAAAAAGCACGGCAAGCCATTTCCACGAAAAACCTGTCCGCTCTTTCAATCCTTTTTCAATTGTATAAAAAGGTCCGCCAAGAACGTGACCGTCAGCCATGTGCTCACGATATTTAACGGAAAGCATACATTCAGTGTATTTTGTAGCAATTCCCACAAGAGCCGCAGCCCACATCCAGAAAAGCGCGCCTGGTCCGCCGGCCGCAATGGCTGTAGCGACACCTACGATATTTCCTGTTCCGATTGTCGCAGAAAGAGCCGTGCAGAGTGCTCCAAAACTAGAAACCTCGCCTTTTCCGTCGTCAGACTTCCGGAAAATTGATTTTAATGCGCGTCCCAGCTTGTGAAACTGCATACCATGAAGACGGATTGTCAAAAGCAATCCGGTTACAAGAATCAGGATGATTGTCGGAAGACCCCAGACAATTGCATCAATCTTGTTGATAATTGTGTCGAACAACATTTCGCTTGTCCTTTAAAAAAAAATAAGAGCGAAAACACGGAAACCGCATTTCGCTCTCCAAAGAGTATGACAAGATTTCTTTAGCCCTGTCCCTTATGCCTGAGATATCGGTTTTTATAACCTTAACCCTTCGGCGTCCCGCATAAAAACGAGAACTCTCCAGAGAATCGCCGTTACAGTAACGCTGCCGGCGACACAATAGAATATCACTAAGAAAATATCCGCGTCAACTGATTTTTTGCTGATTTTTAAGGCATAGCCGTGCAAAACAAACAAAAAAAGATATTTTCTGCAACCATTCCTAAAAAAAATGTGTCTAAATATTTTTAAAAATTATTTTTTTCTATGGAATTTATGATAGAATTTAAGTATACTGACAAAAATACAAAAAGTGTCAATCTGGCAGAAAAATAAGAAGGAAAAATATGTACCCGACAATTCCACAGATGCTATATGAAAAGGCAAAAAATTCACCAAACGCAGCACTTCAATATTCAAAAAACAGCAAAGGTGTTTTCCAGCCTGTAACTTATGCAGAATTTGCAGAATCAGCGCTGAATTTCGGGGCAGGACTTGTTTCGCTGGGCGCAAATCCCGGCGAGCACATAGGATTAATCGCCGACAACCGAAAAGAATGGCTCGTTTCATCCGTCGGAATAATGTCCGCGGGCTGCTGCGACATTCCTAGAGGAAGCGAAGCGACCGTAAAGGACTTGTCGTACATTTTAAATTTTGCAGGATGCAGAATAATCGTCGTAGAAAACAGCTCAAGCTACGGAAAAATCGTGGAATGCCGCTCAGAGCTGAAAGATTTGGAGCACATAGTTGTAATCGACAAAAAAAACGTTGACACCGAGGTAGCCGGCGTAAAAGTTCTTTCCTACGACGAAGTTATAAGCCTTGGAAAAGAATACAGAAACTTAAACCCCGAAAAAATTGAGGAAACCGTAAAAAACGGAAAAGAAGACGACACCGCGACAATCATCTTTACATCAGGAACAACAGGAACTCCAAAAGGAGTTGAGCTGCTACACAAAAATTTCATGTGCCAGATTGAAGGAATTTCCGAAATCCTGAACTTAAAGCCGGGGGACAAAACCCTTTGCGTGCTTCCTGTATGGCACGTTTACGAGCGTGAAATGGAATATTATTACATGGCAAAAGAAATCGCCATGTGCTATACAAAACCTGTTCCGAGCATGATTCTTTCTGACTTCAAGAAAATCAACATCTCTTTCCTTGCCTGTGTTCCAAGAATCTGGGACGCGCTTTACAAGCAGATTGAAAAAAACGCGACAGAAAAATCATCATGCAAAAAAGTGCTGTTCAAAATATGCATCGGAGCTGTAACAACGCGGCGCTGGATGATAGATATAATAATGGGAAGAAACCTTCAGTTCAAAAAGCCGCTCTGGCTTCTTACAGTTCTGAACAAATGGCTTTACATTCCATGTTTCTTCCTTTTGCCGCTAAGAGCATTCGGAAACTTTATGTTCTTTGCAAAAGCGCGGGCGGTTTTTGGAAGCAGCTTTAAACTTGGAATGAGCGGCGGCGGCGCGCTGGCGCCAAAACTCGACAGATTCTTTAACTCAACCGGCATAAGGCTCGTGGAAGGATTCGGGCTTACAGAAACCGCTCCGATAATCTGCATAAGAAACCCGAAAAAACCTGTCATGGGAACAATCGGAAAGGCGATGCCGTACAACGAGATAAAAGTTGTAGACAGATTCGGTGTTGAATGCGCTCCGGGCCAGATGGGAGTTCTTTATGTACGCGGCGACAACGTGATGAAAGGCTATTACAAGCAGCCTGAGCTTACGGATTCTGTCATAAAGGAAGGCTGGTTTAACACCGGCGACCTTGTAGTTCTTTCCAGAAAGGGCGATTTAATGGTGAAAGGGCGCGCAAAAGACACGATAGTCCTGCGTTCCGGCGAAAACGTAGAGCCGCTTCCAATAGAAAACAAGCTTGTGGAATCTCCGTATATTGCGCAGGCTGTAATCGTCGGACAGGATAAAAACCATCTTGGCGCTCTTCTTATTCCAAAAAAAGAAAGCATACTGGAATACGCAAAATCCAACAACCTTAATACCGAAAGCATGAGCACGCTCTTAAAAAGCGGCGAAATAAAAAACCTGATAAATTCAGAACTGGAACGCCTTATAACGCCAAAGAACGGATTCAAGCCTTTTGAAAAAGTCAGCTCGTTCTGTTTTTTGGAGCGACAGTTCGAACCAGGAACAGAACTTACCGCAAAAGGAACAGTAATCAGAAGCAAGGTAAATGAACTTTATAAATGGCAAATCGCCTCTATGTTCAGCGACTCTGTAATAGCGCAAAGCCTTTCAGGATTAAGCAGCCTTACCGGAAACATCGCAGACAACCTAAAAGACTTAAGCTCCGTAAAGAATGTAATCCTTGAAAAAATTCCAGGAATAAAAAAAGAAAGCGAAAAATAAATGCCGCCCCCGTCGCAAGCGGGGGTCATTTTTTTCCTGCAAATTAAATTCAACCTGTTAAATAAAAAAGGCTGCCCCGGAAATCTCCGTAAGGCAGCCTTTTTACTATATCAACTTAATTAAGCCTTAAGCTTTCTTTGATGTAGATTTTTTTGCAGAAGATTTTGATTCTTCCAAAGGTCTTGCAACTTTTTTCAAGTGCCAGATATCTTTTACATAATCTTCAATAGTTCGGTCTGAAGAAAATTTACCGGCATTCGCGATATTCTTCAAGCAAGCCTTTGCCCATGCCTTTTTGTCCGCATAAAGCTTTTCAGCATCGTTCTGGGCACGGCAATAATCATCAAAATCAGCAAGGACATAATAAACGTCCGCGCGGTTTCCTTCAATTCCGTAAACCAGAGAATCATAAAGCTCCCTGAACAACTGATGAGTAGGATCGTATGTTCCGTCAACAAGCTGGTTAAGAACCTTTGCCAATCCAGGATTTCTTTCAATATAATCCTGAGGATTGTAACTGTGCGCTTCCTCAATCTTCTTGATTTCATCGGTAAGAAGACCAAAGATAAACGCATTTTCTTTTCCGGCTTCCTCAACAATCTCGATATTCGCGCCGTCCATTGTTCCCATTGTCAGAGCGCCGTTACACATAAACTTCATGTTTGAAGTACCAGAAGCTTCAAGGCCGGCTGTAGAAATCTGCTCTGAAAGGTCTGCCGCAGGGAAAATCTTTTCCGCAACAGAAACGCGGTAGTTTTCAACAAAAACAACGTGAAGCCTGTCGTTTACGCGACGGTCATTGTTGATTCTTTCCGCAACAGTATTGATAAGCTTTATGATTGCCTTTGCACGGCGATAACCAGAAGCTGACTTCGCGCCAAAAATATAAGTCTTTTTAGCAGGCTTGTAGTTAGGATCGTCAAGCATCTTGTTGTAAACGTACATAACGTGAAGAATATTCATCAGCTGACGCTTGTACTCGTGCAAGCGTTTTACCTGTACGTCGAAAATCGACTCCGGATCAATAAGCTCATTCTGAGTATTTTTAAGATATTCAGCAAGGCGACGCTTGTTTTCTTCCTTAATAGACATAAGCTCCTTAAGGGATTTTTCATCGTCAAGATATTTTTCAAGCCCCTTGAGCTTTGTAAGGTCTTTTTCCCAGCCATGACCGATTCTTTCAGTAATAAACGCAGAAAGCTCCGGATTTGCGCTGCACAGCCAGCGGCGCTGAGTAATACCGTTTGTCTTGTTATTAAACTTTTCAGGATACAGCTCATACCAGTCGTGGAGCTCTTTTTCCTTAAGAAGTCTTGTGTGAAGCTCAGCAACACCGTTTACACTGAAGCTTGCATGAATTGCAAGCCATGCCATATAAACTTTTCCGTTGTTGATGATAGCCATTCTTCCCTGACGAGCATAGTCGTTAGAATATTTTGAAGAAAGCTCTATCATAAACCTGCGGTTGATTTCTTCTACAATCTGATAAATTCTAGGAAGAAGTCCGCGGAAAATTTCAATCGGCCACTTTTCAAGCGCTTCCGCAAGAATTGTGTGGTTTGTATACGCAAATGTATGTGTAACAACATCCCAAGCGTCATCCCAGCCGACATTATATTCATCCATAAGAATGCGCATAAGTTCAGGAATTGCTACAACCGGATGGGTATCGTTCAACTGGATTACATGAAGCTCCGCAAATTTGCTGAAGTCTGTTCCATGATCAGAAACATAGTGGCGAACCAAATCCTGCAAAGAAGCAGAACTGAAGAAATACTGCTGCTTCAAGCGGAGAGTTTTTCCAGAAGGACCTGAATCATTCGGATACAAAACCGCAGAAACATTCTCCGCGCTGTTCTGACGTTCAACCGCGCGGTTATATTCCATATTATTGAAAAGCTGCAAATCAAATCCATTTGGAGAAGATGCCTGCCACAAGCGGAGAGTATTTACAGTACCAGTTCCATATCCAACGATAGGCATATCATAAGGAGTCGCTGTAACTTCCTCCGCGTTCTCAACATAATAGCGGTCGCGGCCATCAGGAGTTTTTCCATAAGCGATGTTTCCGCCGAATTTTACCGTAACAGCCAGATCTGAACGCTTGATTTCCCAAGGATCGCGGTGAGCAAGCCAGTTGTCAGGATATTCAACCTGATAGCCGTTCTCAATCCGCTGTTCAAACATTCCATAGCGGTAGCGGATTCCATATCCGTGTCCCGGATAATCCAAAGTTGCAAGAGAATCAAGGAAGCACGCCGCAAGACGGCCAAGACCACCATTGCCAAGACCTGCGTCCGGCTCCTGGTCTTCAACCATGTTGTAGTCAATGTTCATTCCCTTAAGAACTTTTTTTACATCATCTAAAATTCCTGCATTGATAAGGTTGTTGCTCAAAGCCCGACCCATCAAGAATTCTGCAGATAAGTAATACAACTGCTTTGTAGGTTTCTTTTCATATTCCTGGCGAGTTGCCATCCAGTTATCCATGATAACTTCAAGCGCAGATGCTGAAACTGCATCAAAAAGATCATGTTTATTTGCCTGCGAAATATCTTTACCGTATTGTCTCTTAAGTCGACCTTCAAGATTTTCCTTAAATTTTGCGGCATCAAATTTCATTTAAAATAACCTCCACGGTATTTTTAACTGTGTTAAAGAGTACACAGAATCACAAGATTTTTCAATTGGAATTCTTAAAATATCAGATTATTTAGTCAAAATGCAGGGCCTTACATGAATCCGCGGATTGAATAAGCGGAAAGAAAAATCAAGAAACGAGCGTCAACCGGGCCATTCCGATAGATAAGCTTAGCCTGATACCCTGCAAGTACGAAAGCTTTGCCATCCACCGGACTGACGCGGTTTTCTGAAAGTTCATTCCGCTGAATTTATAAAACCCGACATTCTGGCTATTTAGCAATCAATATCACAAAACTTCCCGAAGGCAAAACATAGCGCTGCTGCTCATGAAGAACAGTCTCCTTTCCGCAGTCAACAAAACCTTCGTCTCCCGCTACAGAAGTATCCGCCACATAATACCATTTTTTTCCTTTAGGAAGGGTCGGCAGAGTTATCGTAACATCGTAAATATCAGTATTTCCGGCAACATAAAAATCATTATCAGGCTCTCCGCGTTCACCGACGACAGATGCGCCGACAAGCTTAAAGCTAAGGAAACGCTTCATATTCGACCAGTCAGGATTTTTTCCGCTGGCATCATACCATTCAATTTCCATCTTTGAACCGGAAAAGAATTTTTTGCGCCGGAAAACAGGATGCATCTTTCTTAACTGGATTGCCTTTCTTGTAAAATTAAAAAGCTCCTGGTTTTTCTTTTCAAGGTTCCAGTTGACCCACGAAATTTCGTTGTCCTGGCAGTACGCATTGTTGTTTCCCATCTGGGTCCTGCGGAACTCATCGCCGGCGGCGAACATCGGAACTCCCTGCGAAACCATAAGGCAAACCATAAAATTCTTAAGTTTTTTAAGGCGCAGCGCCTCAATCTTCGGATTTACGGTGACACCTTCATAGCCGTGGTTATAGCAGTTGTTGTCATCAGAACCATCCCGGTTGTTCTCGCCGTTTTCATCATTGTGCTTTCCGTTGTAGCTTACAATATCGTTCATTGAAAAACCGTCATGGCAGCTTACAAAATTAACGGAACTGTCCGGATTTTTTCCCGAATGGCCGTACAAATCCGAGCTTCCGGCAAGCCTTGTGGCCGCGGCGGTAGCAACGCCCTCGTCTCCGCGGATAAACCTTCTTATATCATTTCTGTAACGGTCGTTCCATTCGCTCCATCTTCCGCCCGGAAAACCGCCGACAAGGTAACCGCCTCCGCAATCCCACGGCTCTGCAATTATTTTTGAGCGGCAAAGAACCGCATCCTCGGAAATGTACCCCGGGGGCTTCTGTGCGGGAGTT
>OBCM01000040.1_pt1 | contig 21069 bp, 17 predicted proteins | sample 1495921 | NCBI WGS metagenome assembly OBCM01 (sample SAMN03418274, study PRJEB22391) | human gut metagenome | biome: human-gut; feature: organic feature; material: feces | host: Homo sapiens | place: Tanzania | collected 2013-01 | reverse complement strand
ACATTGCGATCAAAATATCATAATCAGCCTTCTTTGGATGCCGATGGCGGAAAAATAAAATGGATTATAAACTGCGCGGCTTATACAAATGTCGACAAGGCTGAGGAAGACGCGGAGAAAGCTGAAAAACTGAATTCACGCGGACCGGAAAATTTAGCCAGGCTTGCAAGGTCCCACAACGCGAAACTGATTCATATTTCAACGGACTACGTTTTTGATGGAACAGCCACATCACCGATTCCTGAGACTGCAAAAAAAAATCCGACCGGAATATACGGAAAAACAAAATCCGACGGTGAAGATGCGATAATGAAGTCAATGACGCAGTATTATATACTTCGGACTGCATGGCTTTATGGTTTTGACGGAAAGAATTTTGTGTACACAATGACAAAACTCTTCAATTCCCATGAAAAAATAAAAGTTGTCTCTGACCAGTACGGAACTCCGACTTTTTGCAGGGATTTGGCGGATGCGGTCATAAGAATCATTCTGCGCACAATGAAGGCAAAAAGTTTCTTCGGAAGAAACAGCATACCGGCCTTCGGTATTTACAATTTTACGAACGAAGGCAAGACAGACTGGTATTCGTTCGCAAAAACCATATACGAAATGGAAAAAAAGTCAGGCATAACTACCGCCGAATGTGAAATAACACCGTGCACGACAGAAGAATACGGAGCGCCGGCAAAACGTCCGGCATATTCTGTTTTAGACAAAACTAAAATTCAAAAAGAATTGAAAATAAAAATTCCCGAGTGGAAGCAAAGCCTGGAAACATTCCTGAAAGATAAAAATTTTGAACCGAGATAAAATGAAACTAAAAACTAAAAATATTGTTCAACTGCTTTTTTTAGATGCGATACTACTTTTTTCCTTTGCCCTCTTTTTTGCGCTTCCATGGGGATTTAAAAATTACCCGCTGCAGTTTCAATGGAACGTATTTTTTGTTTTGGCGGCAGATACTTCCGGCGCGGACAGCGGAACAGGAAAATCAATTCTCTTTGGATTTGTAATTCCTGCTCTAATTGTCTTTGCAGTTTTCAAGCTTGTTCTTTATATTTTTGTAAAAGATGAAAAGAAATTCATGCTGATTCATAAAATCACAACCCTGGTTTCATTTGTGATTTCTGTCTCAATACTTGTTGCGACCTCAAAACTCTGGATATATTTTAAAATAGCAAAAACTATTCTTGGAAAGCCGGAAGACTCGCAGTTTTACAATGAAAATTTTATTGCGTCTGAAAGCTTCAAGGTTGTTCCGCCAGAAAAAAAGCGAAACCTTATTTATATTTTTATGGAATCAATGGAACCTGGTTTTACATCCGTTGAAAACGGCGGACTGCTCCGCGAAAATCTTCTTCCGAATATAAGCAGACTCGCGGAGGAAAACATAAATTTTGGCGACAGAGACACAATGCGCGGCGGAATAAACCTTCAGGGAACTTCATGGACTGTCGCCGGACTTCTTTCAAAAACATCGGCTGTTCCGTATTTTAATCCGTTTGTCACAAAAGACGGAAAAAAACAATGTCTTCCAAAACTGAAGAAACTGGGCGATTTTCTTTACGAGCAGGATTATAACCTTGTTTTTTCCATGGGGTCAAAAAAGCAGTTTGAGGAAAGAGATATTGTGCTTGAGCAGCAGCATTTTGAGGTTCACGACATAGACTGGTACAAAAGCAATAATTTTCTTGACAAAAATTATCAGGTTTTCTGGGGGTTTGAAGACCAGAAACTTTATGAATTTGCAAAAATCGAGCTGGAAGAGCTTTCTTCGCAGGAAAAACCGTTTTTCTATTCAATGCTTACTGTTGACACCCACTTTCCGGATGGATACAAGTGCGGACTTTGCCAGGAAAATCACACTGAAAAAATAGAAAATGTTTTTGAATGTGCGGACAGGCAGCTTGAATCTTTTATTGAATGGGCAAAGACACAAAGCTGGTTTGACAACACAACAATCGTAATCACAGGAGACCACAACTATCTTGATGCTCTGCTGAATAATTTTATCACAAGGAATTCAGACCTTGGCAAAAAAGAAATCTCCGAAAGCCGCAGGTTTCTTGATATAATAATAAATCCTGTTCCAAAACTAAACGGCGTCAATCAAATAAGAAAATTCAGTTCATTTGACATAATGCCGACCGTTCTGGAAGCGTTGGGAAACAAGATTGAAGGCAAAGGAATCTACCTTGGGCGGTCGCTTTTTTCAGAAGAACCTACTCTTGTTGAAAAATACGACGCCCTTTTTGTAGAAAACGAAACTATGACAAAAAATACAGTCTACGAAAGCTACAAATAATCTATCTGTTTCCGTAGTTGTCTTTTATCCAGTCCTTGTATGCTCCGGATTTTATATGTTCAATCCATTCTGAATGGGAAAGATACCATCTTATTGTGGAAAGAAGCCCTTCCTCAAATGTCATCTTGCGTTCCCAGCCGAGCCTTGTCTTTGCTTTTGTGCAGTCAATCGCATAGCGGCGGTCGTGTCCAGGACGGTCTTTTACGTAAGTGATTGTTTTTCGGACTTCGTCCGGATTTTTTCCAAGTTCTTTTGAGGTCAAGTCAATAACCGTGTTCAGCAGCTTTATATTTTCCCATTCGTTTTCGCCGCCAAGATTCCATTTTTCACCTGCCGGAGAATTCTTTACAATCTGCCATACGCCCCGGTTGTGGTCTTCAACATAAATCCAGTCGCGGATATTTTTTCCGTCGCCGTAAACAGGAAGATTTTTTCCTTCTTTTATGTTCGAAATCATAAGCGGCAAAAGTTTTTCAGGAAACTGGAACGGACCGTAGTTGTTCGTGCAGTTAGACAAAGTAACCGGAAGCCCGTAAGTGTGGTAATAGGCCATTACAATATGGTCAGAGCTTGCTTTTGAAGAAGAATAAGGAGAGCGCGGGTCATAAGGTGTGGTTTCCGTAAAATATCCGGTTTTTCCAAGAGAACCATAAACCTCATCTGTTGAAATATGATGGAAAAGAACATCATCGCGCATAGAGCCGTCTTCTTTTTTCCAGAAATTTCTTGCGCAGTCCAAAAGCGTGAAAGTTCCCATCACGTTGGTTTTTATAAACGCCTCAGGACCTAAAATGGAACGGTCGACATGGCTTTCCGCGGCAAAATGAATGATAGTATCTATATCGTATTGCTTAAGGATACGCTCAATCTGCGGACGGTCGCAAATGTCGGCTTTTTCAAAAAAGTAACGCTTTCCGCCATATTTTTTTTCAATATCGACAAGGCTTTCCGCATTTCCTGCATAAGTAAGACAGTCAACATTAACAATTGTTCCGTCAAAACCAGAATCTGTAAAAGCCGCGCCGCCGGCAGTCGACTCTCCAAGCAGATAATGAATAAAGTTGCAGCCGATAAAACCAGCGCCGCCGGTAATCATAATATTTTTAAGTTTTCTCATAAATTCCCCTTTTGATTAGACGAGCTATCCAATCCATTTTCCGTTAAGGTCAAAATATCTGTTTTCAAGGCTGAAAGCAGGATGTTTTTTATCTTTTTCACTAAGATTCGCATTTTCAGTAATTCCGGGAAGAACTTTTTCCCAGTCGATTCCTACAGTCCTATCGTTCCACATAAGTCCGCCTTCATCTTCCGGATGATAAAAATCCGTGCATTTGTAGGCAAAAACCGCCATGTCAGAAAGGACACAAAATCCATGGGCAAAGCCTTCCGGAATATAGAACATATTCTGCTTTTCGCAGTCAAGCACAACGCCGTAATACTTTCCAAAGGTAGCGCTTCCAAGGCGCAGGTCAACCGCGACATCGTAAACTTTTCCATAAAGTGCACGCACAAGCTTTCCCTGCGGATGCCGCTTCTGAAAATGAAGCCCGCGCAGAACACCCTTTGTTGAGCTTGACTGGTTGTCCTGGACAAATTTCATCTTAAGTCCGGCTTCAAAAAAATCTTTTTCGCTGTAAGTTTCTAAAAAATAACCGCGGTTGTCTCCAAAAATCTTTGGCTGAATTTCGTACAGACCGTCGATTCCGCATTTTTTAAACTCAAAAGACATATTTTCCTCGTTTTTTATTTTCTTTGTTAGCAAAAAGGCAGCGCAGCCTGAAATATACCGCATTCTGCCAGTGCAATGCTAATTGTCATCTGAACAAATAAATTCCAAATACCTTCCGTATTCAGTTTTGTATTCCGCCGCCATCTTCAAGAGCGATTCCTTTGAAATCCAGCCGTTTCTGAAGGCAATCTCTTCAATGCAGGAAACGTACATTCCCTGGCGTTTTTCTATTGTGGCGATAAAATTGCTTGCCTCAAGAAGCCCGTCGTAAGTTCCTGTGTCAAGCCATGCCATTCCGCGGCCAAGAAGCTCGACTTTAAGCTGGTTCTGCTTAAGATACTCATTGTTCACGGAAGTAATTTCAATTTCTCCGCGCGCAGAAGGCTTTACGTTCTCTGCGATATTCACAACAGAATTATCATAAAAGTAAAGTCCGGGAACCGCATAATTTGACTTCGGCGCAGACGGCTTTTCTTCTATTCCAAGGACTTTTCCGGCGCTGTCAAATTCAACGACGCCATAGGCTGTCGGATCTTTTACATAATAACCAAAAATAACCGCGCCTTTGTCGTTTTTAATTTTGTCCGCCGCATTTTTAAGCGTTTTTGTAAAACTTTGTCCATAAAAAATATTGTCGCCCAAAACCAGCGCAACATCATCGTCGCCGATAAAATCTTTTCCGACTATAAAAGCGTCCGCAAGACCGCGCGGCTTTTCCTGAACTGCATATTCAAAGCGCATTCCAAGCCACGAACCGTCTCCAAAAAGCTCCTCGAACAGCTTTATGTCACGCGGAGTCGAGATAATCAGAACTTCGCGGATGCCTGCAAGCATAAGCACGCTCAAAGGATAATAAATCATGGGCTTGTCGTAAAGCGGCAGAATCTGCTTTGAAACCGCCTTAGTAATCGGGTAAAGCCTTGTTCCGCTTCCGCCTGCAAGAATTATTCCTTTCATAAAATCTCCTATACATATTTATATCGAACTTAAAATCAGTTCCATGTTTCCGTTAAAATTGACCGCGCCAAAATTGCTTGGCAAAATAAAATGGCTTTCTTTTTTAACAGGAAGACCGTTTACATCGCCGCTCCCGGAAATCACAGAGCATAGCAAAAACGGCATTGTCTGTTCAAAAGAAACTTTTCCGCTGATTTTTGCATGCCACACAGTGAATAAACCGCACGAAACCAGCTGCTCAAAAGACGAGTGAAGTTTTTTTCTTTCATCAAGAGGCACTTTTTTCTGGATAAAAGGCGCTTTTATCACGTCGATGCTCTGCTTTACGTGCAACGGGCGTTTTTTTCCGTCCTGAAGCCTGTCGTAATCGTAAACGCGGTAAGTAATATCGCTGGACTGCTGGGTTTCAAGGATTACAGTTCCGCCTTTTATGGCATGAACAGTTCCCGGCTCAATAAAGAAAAAATCACCTTTGCGAACAGGAATTTCGCGGATAAATTCGCTCCATTTCTGGTTTTCAATCATTGATTTTACTTCAGTGGAATCTTTTGCATTGTGTCCGATTACAATTTTTGTTCCCGGCTTGCAGTCCATTATGTACCAGCATTCCGTTTTTCCAAGAGAACCGTTCTCATTCTTCGCGGCATATTCATCATCCGGATGAACCTGAATGCTCAGGTCTTTTTTTGCGTCAATGATTTTTGTAAGAAGAGGAAACCTGTCGCCCTTTGTGTTTCCAAAAAGCTCCGGGTGAGATTTCCACAAGTCGCTTAAGCGAAGCCCCTTGTATTCCTTGTTCAATATAAAATCGTCGCCGTTCGGATGCGCGCTTATTCCCCACTGCTCCGAACCCCAGATAAGATTCTTTACCTCTGGATTTAAGAAAATAGGATTCATATTATTTTGCCCGCTTTTTAAGTTCTTCCGCGATAATTTTTACATCCTGAACCTTGTCTTTTTTTGAGACAAGGATTCCGTTTTCAGAAGTTACTATGACAATGTCTTCCAGCCCGATTGCCCCGACAAAAACATCCTTTGAATTTATGTAGCAATTTTTGCTGTTCAGATTAATCACATCGCCATTTATAACATTTCCATCAGAATCTTTTTCTTTTATTTCCCACAAAGCCGACCAGGAGCCGACATCGTTCCAGCCCGCGTCAAGCTTTACAACACGGCCATGCTTTGTTTTTTCCATGACAGCGTAGTCTATAGAGTCGCCTTTTATAGCCTCAAAATCAGTTCTATTCAGACGGATAAAATCCTTGTCTACCGCGGCATTTTCGCATGATTTTACGGCAAGCCCATACATTTCCGGCTCGAAGGATTTTAATTCTTCAAGAAATCTTGCGGCCTTGAACACAAACATTCCGCTGTTCCAGCTGTAATTTCCGTCCGCAAGGTATTCCTTCGCTTTTTCAAGGTTTGGTTTTTCAACAAAGCGTTCAAGCTCAAATGAGCCATTTTCTTCTTTTCCTGTTTTTATATATCCGTATCCTGTATTCGGTTCTGTGGGAACAATTCCAAAAGTAACAAGGAATCCACGTTCCGCCTCCTGTACGGCTTTTTTTACAGCGGCCTGAAAGGCAGACTTGTTTTTTATCACATGGTCGCTTGGAAGAATAATAACAACCGCATCCTTGTCGTTTTTCATAACCTGACAGCATGCGGCGGCAATCGCAGGAGCGGTATTTCTGGCAATCGGCTCAAGCATAATCTCAGGCTCTTTCATTCCAATCTGATTCAGCTGCTCCGCCACGACAAAACGGTGCGCCTCATTGCAGACAACAACAGGCTCAGAATGTTCTATTCCTTCAAGCCTAAGCAAGGTTTCCTGAATCATAGTTTTTTCGCTTACAAGGGGCAAAAACTGCTTGGGATGACTTCCGCTCGACAACGGCCAAAGCCTTGTTCCGGCGCCACCAGAAAGAATTACAGGATAAAAAGACATACGAACTCCAAAAAAAAATCAAAACTGTTTTTTATTTATTCTATATTAACACAGAATGAATAAGTTTTCCATTGAATTTGAAAATTGTCTGGAAAATCGAATTTGTAAATTGACTGAAAAATTAAAATCCATTCATATTGCCTTGTTTCAATTCAATCTGATGACAAATCGTTTTATAATCTATATAATCATGAATACTATGAAAAAACTATCAGCATTTACAGTTTTTGCGGCGGCACTTTTATTTTTTTCAATCGGCGCGGCATATTCACAGGAAGCGTTAAAATCAACGGAAGAAGAATATTTTGACTTTTTGAGCCTTTTGGGACTCACCGAGCGCCCTGCCCTGAATTACAGAACATTAAGCGACTCCGTATGGGCAATAAAAGAAACTGACACCGGGAACACAACTGCTGAAGATTCAGATGCAGAAGCAAACGCCGACTCCAAGGCGGAAACAATAAACAGACCTGAAAAAACTCCGCATCCGTGGCAGAACAACAACCTTGGCACAAAAAAGACACTCTGGAAATCAAGCGCAGAAAACACAAACTGGTTCACAAACGGCCTGAAACGCTCAGTGTCTCTAAAAATCTACGGCCCGGAATGGTTCAACTCATACAACACAGCAGCTCCGTACGGTCAGAACGACGGCGCGCTCTGGCAAGGCAAAGGCTACAACACAAGCCTGACCGCCGGGGCACGGCTAGAAGCCTATGGATTTGAAGTCACGGTAAAACCGCAGGTGGCGTTCAGTCAGAATTTGTGGTTTGAGATTATGGAATCAAACTATGATAGTAAATATGGATATTTCTGGGGATATGGACATAATATTGGTGCAGATGCTCCACAACGTTTTGGAGACTCGTCTTTCTGGACATTTGATTGGGGTGATACAGAAATTCGTTGGTCATGGCATACATTCACGATCGGTTTTGGAACTCAAGCAATATGGCTTGGACCTGCATATCTAAATCCCCTGTTACACTCAAACAATGCGGCTGCATATCCAAAATTTGATATAGGATTACGCCGTACAAAAGTCCATTTACCATGGCTTGGCTGGTACATAGGAGACATAGAAGGTCGAATTTGGACAGGCTATCTTTCAGAATCAGATTATTTTGATAATGATAATTCTAATAATCATAATATGTTCCATGGATTAAGCTGCTCATACTCACCATCTTTTATCCCTGGATTAACTCTTGGATTAAACAGAACCTGTCTTGTAAAATGGAATTTAAAAAACATCTCTTATGTCATTCCAAAAATTAAAAATACGCATATAGGAGAAGAAGGTGCTGGAGAAGATCAAAAAATGTCAATTACAGTTGACTGGCATTTTCCAAAAATAGGATTTGAAGTATATGGAGAAGTTGGACTTGATGATGGAACTCCATTCTCAAACTATCTTAGGTCTGCCACCCATATGATTGGACTAAAAAAAACTATTACATTTAATAAAAAACATAATATTTTTGGTGAAATCTTTTTTGAATGGAGCAATACAGAAATGACTCATGATTTCCAGTTTCAATGGCCATACAGTTTTGGATTTCATTACCAAATAACACAGGGATATACAAACAAAGGTCAGTGGCTAGGTTCTGGCATGGGATATGGAGGAGAAAGTCGCCTTATAGGTTTCAAGTTATACCACAATTTTGGATATGTCCACCTATTTCATGAATTTGCAAATATTGACTGCAACTATATATATTCAAAAGCTATAAACTCTATTCCATCAGATAACATATTAAACGGCGAATGGCCAATAAGATATTATGAAATTTTTGGTCTTGAAAATTTAAATTTTATAAACAAAAAAATCATACTATCTGAAGCTATATATTATAATAATATAAGGCATTATTTATACAGAAATCACACATCTATTGATAATTTTACATTTTGCTTGAAATTGAAGTATAACTTTTAGTTTTGATGTTAAAAGAGCGGCTATTTATTTTATCTTTCATCATCTGGAAGTGCTAATTTTATTGCTTCTGAATTTTATTTAAAAGCTTTTTTATCACTGCGTTTCGTTTAAACTTATATGAAAAAACTAAAAAGTATATAAGCGGAACAAAAATAAAACAAACAAGAATTTTTATTATAAAATTTTCAATGGAATATTCAAAAATAAATTTTTTTATAAAAAAATTGAGAATAAATGAGATAGACAATGTCACTACAAAATATTTTAAATGATTAAACAAATAGTAAAAAAAATCTTTTATTGAAAAATGCTTCTTAAAAAGAATATATGAAGTGAAAATAAAATTAATGGCAAACAAATTTATAATTGTACCTAAAAGAATGCCATATATGCCAATTTTTTTTGCAAGAATAAAATTTAAGAGCAAATTCGAGAAAGCCTCTATAACAGAACAATACTTAAAATCCCACCACATACCAAAAGCACCCGAAAAAACCCCTTTTATATCACCCATTGTTAAAAGATAAAAATATATGCAAATCATAACAACGCCCTTATTATTAAACATAAGCTCATTGCCAACCCAAATGTTCATAAAAGGCTGATATAAAACCATAAGACAAACAAAACACCAGCCAGAAATCATCATATATAAAAAATTTATACTATTGAAAAGCTCTTCTATTTTATCTTTATTCTCGTTAGCAATAAAATTTCCCACCCCGGCAGTCATACTCATACAAATGATACTAAGAAAACCATGGACAGCATTCATTATGTAATAGTAATTACTATAAATAGTAACTGTTATAAGTCCAATGAAATATGAAATAAAAATGCTATCAAACGAATCTCTTGTTGTTTGACTTATTTTTGAAATAAAAAGTCCCAATGTCTTTTTATAAATATCTTTCTTCTGTTCTTTTGCTATAAAACCTTTGCAAACATATTCAGGGTAAACTTTAGAAGCCAAAACTGAAACTGTAATGTTTCTTGTTATCGTCATAACGGGAATTACTATTGTATATATATAAAGGTTTTTAAAAAATAACAATAAAAATATTTGAACAACAGGCTTAAATATTGAAATAAAAGTATCAATTTGGCTTAGTTTGTCATTTCTCTGAAAAGCATTAAATAGTGAATTTTTGTATGCAAATAAAAAATAAGACAGAACGGAATTTGCTAAATAGATACAATAAAGCAAGTAAATATTAACATCCCTTGGATAATCCGCTTTTATAAAAAGTTCCAAGAAAGGAAGAATAAGCAGACCAACACACAAGACAATAAACCCAACTATTCTATAAATTTTTCTAAATAAATTAAGCAAAGCGCATATTGTATTCTTGTCATTGTCAGCAATAGGCTTGTACATGCTATAGACAATCGCAACACCAAAACCTGCTTCTGCCAAATTTAAAAATTGCAGTATTGAGGCAAAAAGACTATTAAGACCTAAATATTCAGCCCCTAAAAGTTTTATTAGAAGAGTCCGTGTTATAAATGGAAGTAAATTCTGGATTATCTGGTTAAAAAAACCCCAAAAAGAATTTCTTAAAGTATTTTTTGTTCTATTAAATTTCATTTTTGATGGGTTTTAAATAACACCCCTCCCATCTTCAATTTTGCCCTATCCCTTAAATTTCTAATTTCGATATCAGAAGGTTTTATCCCATTTTTCCAAAGAACATAAGACAATGAAAGTTGGTCACGCTTTGAATAGTCTTTTATAAATGTCCACCATTCATCCATTATTTTTATTACATCAGGCTCATTATGAACGCGGTATATAAGGTTGTTTTCATTTAAACCATAATGTGTAGGAAAATTATTATTCTGTAAAAATTCTTTTATTTTTAACAAATTTTCTTTGGTATCGAAGGCATTTTCACCAACATTTTCAATTTCCTTATAAATGCAATCATCCCTCCAATGCTTAGGAATAAGCAAACTTTGTTTCTTATTTAATATTTCATCAAAAACCTGCCTGTCTTTAAAAATAATATTTCCGTCTATATATATGCTCTCTTTATAATCTGGAAATAGCACATGCGGATGAATTTTATGCCAACGATTATTTCTAGTATTGTCAAGTTCACAAAATTCCAAAGGCCTTATACACCAGGCTCCATAATTTTTATAGCGCAATAATTTTTCACTATCAGTGAAGCAAACATAATCCCATTCCGGATTCAAATACTCCTGAAGTAAAAGATCTTCATAACCACCTGTTATACAGGTATACAAAACCTTATTTTTTTTATAATTATAATTAGACAAATAATCAATTTGCGTAAAAAGAACATCTCTTTTATTTTTCAATTCTGTAGAATCTATCAAAAAATTATTCAGTTTTTTTCGTATGTATTCCTTAAAAAACATAAAACCACCTAGTACTATTCATTTTTATCAATAATATGATATAATTAATAAGATGATATATGATTGTTTTACTTTTTTCAATGAAATAGAACTCTTAAAAATCAGAATGAACATTTTAAACGATGTCGTCGATAAATTTGTAATTGTTGAAACTGACAAAACTCTACGAGGAGTCCCTAAAGCTTTTAATTTTGAAAAAATAAAAGCAGAGTTTGACAATGAATATCCTGATAAAATAATTTATATAAAAGCAACAAATTGTCCTGTTTTAGAAAATTCAAAAGACTGGGCAATTGAATATTTTCAAAGAAATTCCATCCTGGGGGGGGTATACAATTGCAAAGCAGAAGATTTGATTATGATTTCCGATATCGATGAAATCCCAAATCCAAATATATTAAAAAATCTGCACGATTACACTGTTATTCCTATAAATAAATCCAAAAATAACAAAAAAATACACTTAAAACAGATGTTTTCCCTTCTCGGTGAAAATAAGAAATTTTTAAAATCGAATACGCTCGATTATTTTTTAGAGTATATGAGTGTTGCCCTAGAACAAGACCTTTTTTATTACTATTTCAACAACAAGGCTAATCAAAAATGGTATGGGACAGTTTTATGCAAATACAAAAACCTTCGTATTCCACAACAATTAAGAAACAGGCGAGAAATCATGCCGTATGTAAAAAATGCAGGCTGGCACTTTTCTTATATGGGCGGAATTGAACAAGTAAAATTAAAACTTAGCTCAATAATTGAAGGTGATAATTTTAAACTGCCTCCACAATTTTTTTCAGAAAATGACTATATAAATTTTTGTTTAGATAATGGCAAGGATGTGTTCGGAAGAAAAGAACTTTCCTTTCACTTTATTGATTTAAAGGAAATAGAATTGCCCAAAATAGACGAGATTAAAGAACTTTATCCTGTTTTGTTTCATTAATGATAAGGAGTTTTTGTACTTATGAATAAAAATAGAAATTCAAATTTTGAGCTAATGAGAATTTTTGCAATGTTCCTGATTGTGTTTTTTCATGCTTGTCCAGAAGGCACATGGTTCAAGACTTCTGCAAACTTTTATTTTATAAGCTCATTTAGAAACTGGACTGGAATGTTAGGAAATTGGCTTTTTATCCTCATATCTGGCTATTTTGTATCTATATCATCTTTTTCATGGAAAAAGATTTTTAAGCTATGGTTTCAAGTTTTCTCCATATCGGCAGCAATTGGTCTAATTCTTTATTTTGCAAAAATTCCTGTCATAGGCTATGACAATGAACTGTACCAAGACTTAGGATTTTTTAATGCAGCATCACCGATGACTAAAAAAGACTTGTTAAAAGCATTTCTTCCTACTCTGCTTGGACACAACTGGTTTGCCGCAGCCTACATTTCATTTTATTTTTTTGTTCCATTCTTAAATCTCTCTTTAAAATATTTAGATAAAAATACTCATAAGAAAATAATCATAACAATGATTTTGATTGGCACGGTTTTACCATTGGTATGGTTTCAATTTTTTTTCAAAGCGGATAACTTGTTTTATTTTATATTAGGATTTTACATTGCATCATACATAAGAATTTATAATCCGCCATTTCTTAACAATAAAAAGAATATCATAATTTCTTTTTGCATATGTATATTTTTCTTTCTTTGGAAATTTGCAATGTTAAAACATGGCAAATACATTCCCTACGTAAAAGATCATTTAGATTATTGGGCAAACTATCCTTTTAGCGGATTCAATAAATTTCCGCTTTTGATATGCGCAATCTTTTTGTTTGCTTTTTTCAGAAACTTAAAAATGTCCTATAATAAATTTATAAACCTTATAGCAAGCACAACTTTTGGGGTTTACCTTATTCATGAGAATTTACTTTTAAGAAATGTCATTTGGCATAGATTATTCAAATTTGATGCTTTTATAGATAAAACTTATTTTATTTTTTATATGCTTTTTTCAGTTTTGCTGGTGTTTTTTATGTGTTCAATCTTGGAAATCGCTCGAAAGAAAGTCATAGAGACTCCAATTGCAATGATTGTAAAAAAATTGAAAAAAGAGCATTGATTTTTCATCAGTTTTTTGGTTCAAAAAGATTGTGGCGATACAAAAATTCTTTAACCCGAACTTTCAGATAATCAATCTTGTTATATTCTCCAATTAAAGATTTATCTAATTCTCCATCAACCTTTAAAGAGTCAATTTCATCGAAATAGAAATCATTCCAGACAATATTTTCTGACAAATGCTGTTCATTGAACAATTTAGCAATAGAATTATCAGAAGCACAATGAACACCAGAATTATCCCAGCCCGTATTTTTTACCAGAGTTTCTTTTGGCATTATTGAAAAACGGTCGAGCAGAATCTGACCAATGGAATTTGTATAATCATAAGGTCTAACATTTTTATCTTTTATAAATGAAATTGCGCGTGTATAATTTTTTTTGCTTGCACTACGCAACTTCTTGCACAAATTTTTACTTTTGAACAATTTTTCAAAAAAATCATTTGTAAGAGTATCTTTTGCTTCTAAATAGCGGTCTTTCCATGTGGCAAATCCCCAATCAGAAAAATATCGCTGAATCTTTACAACATTAAACTCATTTTTATTATAGGAAATTGGATATGAATATCCTGAAATACTTTCAATTGATTTGTCATCCTTAAATTTTTCCAAACCTTTATTTGCATAGTCTAAAAAACACTTTGCAAATATATTATCATCTTCTGTAAAAATAAAAGTTTCATATTTTTCACAGACATATCCAAGAATAGACTTTATATTTTCTATAGCACCAAGATTTTTTTCTCTTTTTACAACAATAACCTGTTTAAATCCCGACAGCGAATCAAGATAGCCTGATATTAGCTTCCATCCTTCCTCATATTTCTCTGCAGGCGGATAATCAAGCGCAACAATCAAATCAGTCTTGTCTGCATACTTATTGTTTTTCAGCGATTCAACACAGTTTTTAAAATGCTCAAAGCGATTCAGTGTTGGAATTACAATCGGCGCATAGTTCATTTTTTTGATTCCTATTTAGTTATTATAAGATTTATAATACGTTTCAAATCTTCATCTGAAATAAGATGATGGATTGGAAGGCAAAGAACGGTATCAGCCATCCGGTTTGCAATAGGAAGATTTTCTTTAGCTGCAGATGGAATATTTTCATAAGGACAAAAGTTCGTGATAAGCGGATAGAAATAACGTCTGCTTAGAATACCGTTATCACGAAGTTTTATAAAAAGCTCATCGCGAGAAAGCCAATACTTAGAAGAATCAATAAAAATGGGAAAATAAGAATAATTGTATGTCACATTTTTTTGCTCACTGAAAAAAGAAATTCCAGGAACATTTTTTAGCGCATTTCTATAGTTTTCTGCCACGTATTTTCTATGTGCAATTGCATTATTTATATTATTTAAATTTAAAATACCATAGGCAGAACGAATTTCATCAAGTTTTCCGTTTATACCAGTTTCTGTTATATATATTTCTGATGTGTAACCGAAGTTCTTTAATGAATCAATAAAATCTTTTGTTTTTTTATCTTTACAGACAATACCCCCCCCCCTCTACAGTATTATAGGTCTTTGTAGCATGAAAGGATAAAGTAGACAAATCGCCCTCTGTAAGAATAGATTTTCCATCTCTTTTCACATTAAAAGCATGGGCAGCATCATATATTATCTTTAAGTTATATTTATCAGCTATTTTTTTTATTGCAATTGTATCGCAAGGATTTCCATAGACATGTACTGGTAAAATTGCACAAGTTTTATCTGTTATTGCACTTTCAATTCTTTCAGGATCCAAATTGCCTGTTTCAGGCTCAACATCAATAAACACAGGTTTTAGGTTGTTCCACATAAGAATGTTGCTTGTTGCAACAAAACTATATGGTGTCGTGATAACTTCATTTCTGCCGTCTTTTCCTAATTTTAAAGCTTGAATTGCCACTAAAAGAGGAATTGTTCCATTTGTAAAAAGAGAAATATATGGAACTCCTAAAAATTCAGCGAGTTTTTCTTCCAATTGCTGATGATAATATCCGTTGTTTGTAATCCATTTTCTATTCCAGATGTCTTTTAAAAGTGGAATAAAGTCATTCAAATCTGGAAGCAATGGAGATGTTACTGTAATTTGATTATAATTCGAAATCATATTTACATTATATCAAATAGTTATTTTATTATCAAACCACAAAAGAAACGATGACTTTTTTTTATATATAATTTATACTTTAAATAGTTTCAGGAATTTTATTGTATGGATGTTTCGATAATCATAGTAAATTATAACACTAAAAACCTAATCGAAAATTGTATAAATTCGATTTATGCACACACAACTGGTTTAAAATTTGAAATAATTGTGTCTGACAACAATTCAAATGACGGTTCTGTTGAAATGATAAAAGAATCATTTCCAAACGTTGTTTTAATAGAAAATGATGAAAACCTAGGTTTTGGCCGTGCAAATAACAAAGGTCTTGCTGTCGCATCTGGAAAATATATTTTTTATCTAAACAGTGATACGATTCTTTTAAATAATGCAATAAAAATATTTTTTGACTACTTTGAAAAACACAACAAAGAAAACATCGGTGCACTAGGCTGCAATCTACAAAACAAAAATGGAGAAACAATACATTCATTTGGACAAATTATTCCATTAAAAAAAAGATTAAATACACTTTTCCATACTCTTTTAGGAATTTCAAAAGATACTGTCAAATATTTTTTTACTCATAAAAAAGAAGCTATAAAAATAGAACATCAGCAAAACTTCACAACAGGAGCAGTTCCTTATATCACGGGTGCTGATTTGTTTGTAAAAAATAATGATTTTGCAAAATATGATGAACGATACTTCATGTACAATGAAGAGGTTGACTTGCAATTACAAATGCAAAAAGCAAATCAAAAATCGATAATAATTGAAGGTCCGCAAATAATACATCTTGAAGGCGGCTCGACTGAAAAAAAACTTTACAAAGTGTTTTACCTTTCTTCAAGTGGAAATCAACAGCTTTTTCTTTCATACGTTCAATTTTATAGTAAAAATGAACATAGACCTTTTCTTTTAATTTTATTAAAACTTGTAATTTTTTTAATATGGATAAATCCATATCTCATAAAAAACACTAAGAAAAATATTCCAAGACTATTAAAATCTTAAATATTAAACAAAAAATAATACAGAGGTATTCATGAATCTTTTATATGACCTATCAGCAACACAACCATCTCCAGAAAGCAAATTTCACGGTGGTGGAGTTTATGGAGAAGTTGTATTTTTTAAACTTCTTGAATATTTAAACAACTTCAAACTCATATGCTATTACAATGCAAAATCATATCTTAATCCTGATATTTTGTCTGCTATTAAAGAAAATAATATAAAAATTTATGATTTAAATAAAAAAAACATAGAAGAAATTGTCGAAGAAGAAAAAATTGATAGAATTTATTCAGCCATGCTTAATTTAAATCAAAATATTCCTCTTGGAAAAACTGAAGTTTACACAACGGTACATGGTTTAAGAACTCTTGAAATGCCTTTTGATAAAATCATGTTAAATTATGCGGTTTCATTAAAAGAAAAAGTTAAATTCTTATTATTTATGACACTAGCTAAAAAAATTTATTTAAAAAAATTGAAAATAATTAACGGAAGATTAGTTACTGACAAAAGAATTAATGTAATCACAATATCAGACCATTCTTTTGCATCGATAAAATCTTTCTACCCAGAAACTCAAAGCAAAGAAATTCCTGTTTTTGCCTCGCCTACTTTTAATCAGCTTGAAAATTGCAAGCAAATGGAAAAATTCAACATCGATGAATGTGTGGAAAAATATTTCAAAGAATATAATATTCAAGAGAATAAGTTTTTTTTAATTACGAGTGCAGCAAGATGGACAAAAAACGCATTGAGAGCAATATGGGCGTTTGATTCACTTTTTTCAGATAAAATTGCATTAGATTATAAAGTTGTTATTACAGGTGTTACAAATAAAAAATTATTTACAAAAAAAATAAAAAATCCAAAGCAGTTTATTTTCTTAAACTATGTAGACAGAGAGTTTCTTGAAGCCCTGACGGCAAAACAATATGCATTTATTTATCCTAGTTTAAATGAAGGATTTGGCTATCCTCCTATAGAATCATTCAAATATGGAGTTCCTGTAGCCGCAAGCGGAACAACATCGATTCCTGAAGTTTGCGGAAATGCCGCAATTTATTTTGATCCATATTCAATATCAGAAATAAAAAATCGAATTGTTCAATTATTAGATAAAAATATTTATAATAAATACTCAGAATTGGCAAAAAAACAATTTAAGATAGTTTCCAAAAAACAGAATGAGGACTTAGAAAAACTTATAGGATACATAATAAAGCCAAAAATATATTGAATCTCACTTGCTAAATAACAACTGACAAAAAAATAAAAAGAAAATTAGGAGATTGAAAGGTAAAATCTTTATGTCAGAAGATTTTAATGAAGTACCAGAAGGAATATATTTCGTGTTATAAGATTTTATTACCAAATAAAAATTTTTCACAAAAGGAATTAAAGACAAGAACACCCCCCCCCTATGAAATTATCTTGGACAGTAGTGTAAAATATGGTATTATATTGATATGGGGATATATTTAAATCCAAGCAATGCGAATTTTTCAGAAACTCTTAAACGTCCGATTTTTGTTGATAAGACAATGATTTTAAGAGAATTAAATAGGTTTATTGATTCTGACAATCATTACATCTGTGTTTCGCGGCCACGGCGATTTGGAAAAACTATTGCATCAAATATTATAACCTCATACTATTCAAAAGGTTGTGATTCTAAAGAGCTTTTTTCAGGATTAAAAATAAGCAAAGACAAAAGCTTTGGGTCAAAACTCAACAAATATAATTTCATAAAAATTGACCTGAACAGCGAATTTAGAAATTGCCGGATAAAGGACAATGTTCTTAATACTTTACAGGATTTTATAATCGAAGAATTTCAGGAACAGTTTCCGTCTATAAAAATCAATACCGGCCTTTCCGTTGCACAAGCCATACAAAAAGTATTCAACAAGACAGGCGAACAGTTTATCATTCTTATTGATGAATATGATGTTCTTGTTCGTGAACAGATAAATGGTTCTGTTTCTGACAAACTTTTTACAGAATATCTGGACTTTTTGAATGGATTGTTCAAAAGCGACACTTTAAAACCTGCTATAGCGCTAGCCTATCTTACAGGAATCCTGCCTGTTGTCCGCGATAAAGTTCAATCAAAACTTAATAACTTCCGAGAATACACAATGCTAAATGCCTTTGACTTGTCAGAATTTGTTGGTTTTAATTCAGACGAAGTCGAGGCATTATGCAAAAAACACAGGATTGATTTTGCAGAGTGTAAAAGATGGTATGATGGCTATAATATTTCAAGAAATGTTATTGATAAAAATAGTAATATTTCAGAAATCAAATATGAGGTTTATAACCCTGAATCTGTCATTTTGACCTTGGAAACGAAGGAATTTGGCAACTACTGGTCAAAAACCTCAAGCTACAAGGTGATTTCTGATAGGCTAAAACAGAACTTTGATGGAACAAAAGATGCTGTAATCAGAATGTTGGGTGGAGAAAGCGTAGATGTTGATGCCTGGTCTTATCTTAATACAATGACAGATTTCAAGAAATCTGATGATATAATGACATATTTAATTCATCTTGGATATCTTTCCTATGATAAAGACGAGAAAAAATGCAGAATTCCAAATGGCGAAATAAGGGATGAATGGCAAAGGGCTATTGGAGACTGCGATGAATACAAGGCAACTGACAAAATAATAAAACATTCAAGGGAACTGCTGCAGGCAACGCTAGACGGTGAAGAAGAGATAGTTGCAAAAGCCCTAGATGAAAGCCACATTCATGTAACATCAAACAGAAGCTACAATAACGAAGATGCGCTTCAATGCGCCATTTATCTTTCATATATCTATGCCCTGAACAAATATACAATTGTGAAAGAGATGACAGCCGGAAAAGGTTTTGCAGATGTGACATTTATTCCGTTCGCACCAAATATGCCGGCTATTATTATTGAATTAAAACATGATAAAGACGAGTGCTCGGCCTTGAACCAAATAAAAGAAAAGAAATATTTTTCATCCCTTGAACAGTATTCAGGAAATTTGCTTTTTGTCGGAATAAATTACAATGAAAAAACGAAAAAACATAAATGTAAAATAGAGAAATTTAAAAAATAATATAGTTTATAGACCTTAGTCGCTAAAAATCCTTTCTTTCTGCATTAGGTTTGTATAAATATCTTTTTAACCTAAAGCAAAAATTTTAAATTAAAACCTCAAGTCGAATTCTGGGCAATGAAAAATAATAATTTATTTTTCCCATTTTCTATGTTATTATTTTTCCATGCAAAATATCAGAAAACTGCCGATTGGCATCCAGAGCTTTGAAGACTTACGAAAAAACAATTACATTTACATAGACAAGACGGAATTTGTGTACAATCTTGTGCATTCAGGAAAGGTTTACTTTCTTAGCCGGCCGCGCCGCTTTGGAAAAAGTCTTTTTCTTTCAACCTTAAAGGCATATTTTGAGGGCAAGAAGGAACTTTTTAATGGACTGAAGATTGAGCAGCTTGAAAAGGACAATCTGGACGCGTGGAAAGCTTATCCGGTAATTTATCTGAATTTTGCGCAGAACAGCTTTTCAAAAGAGGTTTCTCTTGAAAAAACCATAAATCTTCAGCTGGATGAATATGAAAAAAAATATGAAATACAAGCTGACTACAAAGACCCTTTGGACCCGACAAATTTTGCCGGACGCTTTATAAACATTGTGCAGACCGCGCGGAAAAAAACAGGTCTTCAGGCGGCGGTTCTTATAGACGAATACGACAAGCCGCTTCTTGACGCGCAGAACAACGAAAGTCTTGTAAACGAGAACAGGGAAACACTGCGCGGGCTTTACGTAACATTAAAAGCATTGGACGAAGACCTGAAATTCGTGTTTTTGACAGGTGTTACAAAGTTCAGCAAGGTGAGCATATTCAGCGACCTGAACCAGCTGAACGACATATCAATCACAAGCCAGTATGCAACAGCCTGTGGAATCACAGAAAAAGAGATGCTTGAAAATCTCGCCCCTGAGATAGAAGCATTCGCTGAAAATAATGGCCTTTCAAAAGAAGAATGTGTAAACCAGCTCGAACAGATGTATGACGGCTACCACTTCCATCATGAGGCTGACGGTGTCTATAATCCGTTCAGTCTTCTGAACGCTCTTTACTCAAAGGACTTCTCGTTTTACTGGTTTGCAACAGGAACACCGACTTTCCTTATAAAAAAACTTCAGGAAAGCACGATGAACTACATGGATCTTTCAAACGGCGTGGAGGCAACCGCGCAGGAGCTTCAGGACTACAGGAGCGACAACCCTAACCCGGTTCCGCTTTTCTACCAGACCGGCTACCTTACAATAAAGGGCTACGACAGGGAATTCGGTGTCTATCTTTTAAAATACCCGAACAACGAGGTAAAGTACGCGTTCATAAACTCTCTTGCTCCGGCAATCCTGAACAACAACCGCTCCACAGGGATTGATGTTGTCTCCTTTGCCCGCGACATAAAAAAAGGCGACATAGAAAGCGTAATGGCAAGGTTCAAGTCTCTTTTTGCGACTCTTCCCTACACAACCGCAAGGAAGGAAAAACAGGACAGTGTCATAGAGCAGAATTTCCAGTGTGGAAAA
>OBCM01000036.1_pt1 | contig 21623 bp, 16 predicted proteins | sample 1495921 | NCBI WGS metagenome assembly OBCM01 (sample SAMN03418274, study PRJEB22391) | human gut metagenome | biome: human-gut; feature: organic feature; material: feces | host: Homo sapiens | place: Tanzania | collected 2013-01 | reverse complement strand
GTCATTAAAGACATAAGATTAGGTGTAGATTATTATTTAAATTCCAATGATAGTTGTAAAACTCATCTTACTACAGATTTAAATAAAGCATCAAGATTTTCTTGTGAGGAACTTGCTGTAAATATGTATAAACTCTTAAGAAATAGAATACCTAAAGCGTATTCAGCAGGGGTATATGCTATTGATGAGGGTTCTTTGGTATTAAAGAAGATTCTTTGTAAGAAGGTGTAGTTATGTTATTAGTCATAGCTAAGAGGGGTAAAGATGTATATTTTCTTACCAAGTATGGATTCTTTTCAGGGTATGAATTAGCTTTAAAGTTTAACTCAGTAGAAGAAGCTGAGAGGCATTACAAGACAGTTAAACCTAAACCAGCAAGCTCATATACAATAGGTATTTGTGAAGATGTAGGCAACAAGTCCTACTTAAAAGAAAGATACATAGCGAAGTTGTAAGGAGGGTATTTATGCAACCCAAGTTTTGTTTAGGAGAAAAGGTAAATATAAGGTTACCTAAAGGTACTAAAAGTGATAGTAAACAGGTAGAAGGCATTATTCATAGAATAGGAGTTGCTCAACCTGATGACGGGTACTTCACACCATATGCAGTAAGTAGTTTTTGTATCTGCTATGAAGTGATGTACCAAGGAGAAAGAGAGGTAGTATCTGAAGAAACCTTATCTAAATTGACAATTGAAGAATCTAAAAGGTATAAGTTTGGTCTTGGAGATGTAGTTGTTTTAAAAAAGAATGGTAAACAGTGCAGGGTAGCAGGTATAGCTAAAAACTATTATGGAGATATTATGTATTATGTAGTTTATAGAGATGAATTAGAAGATAATTTTTCAACTCAGAATACATTCAGTTTCGGGTGGTTTTCAGAGGATGCTTTAGAGGAGAAAAGCAACCCTATAGAGTAGGGTATTATAATTTAATTAACTATTGAGAGTTTACAGTATTAGTGTTTAAATATACTAATACTGTAATTCTTTATATAGAATAGATATTGTTATGTAGTTAATTTTTAAGGCGGTGATATAGATTTTTATGTAAGGTACTTACTGTATTTTATTGATTTATTGTAGAATAGCTATACTTTTTAGATATAGCTACTAAATAAGTTGATTTTTATATGGTAAGTGATTATAATTATATTATAGTCAATACAATTGAATATATGAGTTTTAATTAGAAAGATTACTCTGTAAAAATGTCTTGAACTTTCTTTAATTTACCGTTTGATTATATTAAAGAAGGTGATGCCCATGGGTATTAGAGATAGACCTAATAAATTCATTCGCTAATACACCGATATATAACTTTCTATTGAAGTTATAAATATTTAGTAAAGGAGAAAGTCAAGACAATGAATAGTTTTAAGAAGGCTATTGCAGTTGTACTTTCGGCTGTAACGATGGCATCCACTTGGGTGGGTGCTATACCAGTTTTTGCTGATGAAGTATCATCAGGAGAGATGGGTACTGTGTATGTTAAACTTACTGATAATGGTTCAGTTAAAGTTATTGCACAGGACGAAGAAACCTCATATCGTTTAAAAGATGATGAGGTACAGTCAAAGGATAGCAACGGCGAAGTAGCTACAGTAAACTGTGATAATGCCGATTATGATTTCAAGGTAGAAAAGCCAATTGGTACTACCTTAGATGTCAAGGCTGTTGCAGACCTCGGATACAAGGTATCTGAATATTCGACTATAACTGACAGTGGTGAAGTTTCAGAGGAAGACTTATCCAATGAGATTTCAACAAAGACAGATTCAGTAGTAGTAAGTGAAAAACCTCAGTATGTTACTGTATCTTTTGATGCTATCTCAGTATCAATGGATAAAGAGGAAGAGCTTAATGATTTAGACTTTTCTACTTGTAGATTACTTGTAGGTAGTTCAGTAGAAGATGTTCTTAATGATGTAAGTGTACTCTCTACATACAATGGGGTATCACTTCTACAGTTCCCATCTGAGGATGCTATAAGAAGAGCTTATATAGCTTTATCTAAGATTGCTGATTTTGTTAATGTAGATACTGCTGATTTTGAAGTATCTAATATTGCAAATGTTGAAGAAGATAAGATGTCAGAGGGTATTAACCCTATTGGTGAATTATCTGAAGCAGATACAGAGGAAGTAAGTCAGAGCAATGTTATCGCTGTAATCGATACAGGTTCATCTGAGAGAGACAATGTTATCGAGCGTGTTTCAATGCTTGGTGATGATGTGTCAGATGATAACGGTCACGGTGATGAAATGATTTCTAAAATCCTTTCTCAGGATAAAGATGCTAAGGTTATTTCCATTAAAGCTATGGACTCAAATGGTAAAGGTACAACTTCTTCAGTATATGCAGGTTTGCAGTATGCTATTGAGAAGAAGGTAGACATTATTAATATGTCTTTTGTCGGTATTGCTAATGAGGACAACTCTTCAATTAAGGATTTAATTGAAACAGCTATTAACCAGGGTATCACAGTAGTAGGAGCAGCAGGTAATAACGGTACTGATGCTTCATACTTTATTCCAGGATGTGTAGAAGGTGCTTACATTATTGGTGCAGCAAATAGTGATGGTACTCGCTTAGAGACCTCTAACTATGGTAAGACTGTAGACTATAATGTAGTAGCATATTCAACATCTGAGGCAAGTGCTTTATTTACAGGGTATCTTTCGAAGCATAAAGCGATTGACGATGTTAACTCAAATAATCTTATTTACAGTACAGATTACAAGGTAAAGTCCGATGACAAGCCTAAGGAAGATAAACCTAAGGAAGACAAATCTGAGGAACCTAATGAGGTTTCAAAAGTTAAATCTTTACCTAAAGATGATACTAAGGTAGTATTAGTAAAATACTTACTTTTAGATAAGTCTAAAATAACAGGTACGGAAACTATTGATAAAGTTATGCTGAGTAATCAGAATTCTGTACTTTATCAGTTAGAGAGTTATGTACCTGTATATGATGACGGTAATTCTTATAAGGTAGTGGCTAATACCCCTCTTGTAAATGGCACTTCCACAGGTAAATTTATGGATGTAATATTTGCCAGAGGCAATGATAAGGGTATTGTAGTAAAAGATGGTGTATCTTTTGATTTTGATAGTAATATAGCTACAATTTCTAAAGATGCTATAAAGACTGATGATACTTCTGACTTTGCCAATATTCAGATTCAGTTATTAGCCACAACATCTTTAAATACTTCGGCTAAAGTAAATGTTACGGTCGAAGATGGAAAGGGTAAGCTTTTGCATAAAGAAACCTTTTCTAATGACCCATATGAATACTTTAGTTTGTTGTTAGATACCAATAAATCTATTTCTGCTGATGATATTTCTGTTTTCATTAATGGTTCAAATAATGCTTTAAATAAAAAGTATTATTCTGTTAAAGAAAATGTATTATCTATTGGTAGTTTTGGTGTACTTAGTGATGTAAGAGTAGTTATAAATAAAGAAGTTAATTCTTCTTTTAAAGTATGTTTAGCTACTCCAGGTTACGGTGTAGATATGAGTAGACTACCAACCTCTTACTTAAAAGAGGGTACTGATGTGTCAATGTTTAAAGGTAAAGAGAACATCTCTACTACTGTAAATATCTATGTGGGTAGAAAAGGTTATCCTTCTGATACAAAGGATGGAAGTTTAGGGAAATTGGAGCCTTTAGAGGTTTGGAATCATGCTACTGTAGATGAAGATCTACTTAACGCCACAATAGGTGTAAGTAAGTCAATTAAATTTAACGGTAAGCCTGTTAATTTTCAGTTTTATGATAGAACTGGTAAATCATCAAAAGGTTCATATCCAGGTGCTGACGCATATAATAAAGGTTTTGTTTCTTATTGTCATCATGCAAGTGTAAGCGCTCCGTCAGGTAGTGGAGTACAATCAGCTGTAATGCGTTTGTTAAAGTATGAGGATGGACGAAAGAGTGATGGTTCAGGGTATATCTATCTTACTTTTGCGATAGAATCAACTGGATATATTGCATCCTCGCCAATACAAACGACAGGTGGTTTATTCAAGGTTGCAGTTCCTTATCCCGCAAACACGATTAAACTTCAAATGGCTAAAGACAGTTCAGTAATTGGTTTTAACACTGATTACAGCAGAGCAGGTGCTAAATACTACATTTATACTGATAAGTCTTGTACTAAGCCTTTTAAATTTGGGGGAAAAGATGCCTACATTACTATAGATGAGAATGGTTATGGAAAACTGGGTGAAGGTTCAGGTGTAAATAATGACTCAAAGGATAAAGACAGTAGATTCTGGGGTAAAAACTCAGGTGCAGATATCCAGAAGGGTACATACTACGCTAAAGAGAAAGACTCTCCAACAAGCGGTAAATATACTTGTGGTTCTAAGTTCCAGAGAGATGGGTATTATAAGTTTGTAAGTGTAGGTAAGAAGGATAGTAAAAATATTCCTATTTACAGAGCTCATTACTTTAATACTAATAATAAAGATGTAGGTACTCCTTTGGATGACCCATTAATTCTTCTTCAGTTAAAGAAGTCATCAGCAACACCTGAATTTACTAATGGTAACTCTTGTTACTCTTTAGAGGGTGCTGTATATAATATCTATTGGACTAAGAAGGATGCTGAAGAGGGTATTAACGATCACGGTGTAATGGTTACTGACAAAGATGGTTATGCTACTTATTATGACCCTAATAGTGGTCATTATGGTACTAACAGTCGTGATACAGATACCGCTTACAAAGATAAGGGTTCAGGTACTCCTGTAAGAGCAGCTCAGCGTGATACGAATGAGTTCCAAGGTTGGTATATTAAAGAGGTAACAGCACCAAAAGGTTACGCTCTTGATAAGACAGTATATCAGCTTACTGATAGTGGTATTACTAACAGTCAAGGTTTAAAAATCTATAGACCTAATGGAAACTCAAAGGGTATTACTGATGAGCCTTTGAATGACCCGTTTATGATTCGTATTCAAAAGCATAACGCAGTTACAGGTGAAACTAAGAAGCTTGAAAACGCTGTATTTAAACTTGAGTACTATGCGGAGTATTTAGATTCTACTAAATATGATAAGAATTTTCAGGTAGATACTTCAGATCCAAATGCTAAGATTCCAGAGTTTAAGGCAAGTAAACCAACGAGAACTTGGTATATCAAAACAAATGATAAAGGTTTTGCTCGTTTAAGAGATGATTATATCCAGCATACTTCTCCCTTTAAATCGGATGATGTTTATTATGATTTAGATGGTGGTACTGTAGTTCCTTTCGGTACTCTTAAAGTGACAGAGGTACAAGCTCCTAAGGAGTATGATATTACCCCAGTAGTTTATTACAGAACTCTTGATGATAACGGTGCAGACGGTGTTGACCAAGTAGAACTCCCCATAGATGAGAATCCAAAGGTAGAGATGGACACAGTAGCCATAGATACTGATACAAATTCTCATAACGGTTTTACAAGTGCTAAGACTTGTGTATCTGATACAATTACTTACAGTAATTTAACAGGTGGCAAGGAATACACTATGAAGGGTATGCTCATCAAGAAGAGTGATAATTCAAAAATCCCTCTCTTGAATGAAGATGGTACTGTTCTTAAAGACTCAAAGGGTAACCAGGCTACTGAAAAATCAGTAACTATGACTGCAGGTGCCAATGGTTCAGGTCATTATAGTATAAAGTATTACTTCAATTCTAATGGTTTAGAAAAGGATTCAGTTGTAGCTTACGCTTTCATTTATGATAAAGCAACAGGCGAATTACTTGGTAGCCATGAAGATATCAATGATGTTGACCAGACAGTATCCTTTAGAGGTAGAGAGCTTAGTATGATTACAGTAGCTATTAACGATGCTACTGATAGTGCTATTTCTTATATCCCTGATGACAATTGGGGCAATATTTCTGATAAAGTATCTTATGTAGGTTTAGATAAAAACCGCGATTATAAGTTAAAAACTGAAATCTATGAGATTGAAAACGGTAAAGTATCTGATACTCCAGTAGATATTAATACTTCGGGTATGAATTTTGTAAAAGCTATTTATACAAAATTCAGACCAGCATCCGATAGTGGTACAGTTAATGTATCAAACATCAGGTTCAGATTCCCAGAAGGGAAGGCAGATTTAACTACCCGTAAGTTTGTAGTCTATGAGACATTAACTTACAGTGATGGTTCTTCTATTATGAAGAATGGTAAGGTTGACCCAGGTAGTATTCATAAAGACTCGACTGATACAAACCAGATTGTAACTTACTCTGATTTACCTATAGATACAGTTGCTAAGGTAGCAAATGCATCAGGAAAGGGTAAAGTAGGTTATATTTCAGGTAAGTTATCTCAGACTATGATTGAAGAGACTATTACTCTTGAAAACTTGAATGCTACTGAGGAGTATCAGTTATCCCCATATTTAGTATTAAAGAGTTCAGGTAAGGTTCTCGATAAAGCTAAAGTTTACTTAGTAGATGCCAAAGGCAAAAAGACTCTTATCACTAAGAGTGCCGAAGGTGATACTTTCGTACCTAATGGCGGTGGTTGGAACTATAGTAATGGTAGATTCAAGTTTACAGCTTTAGCTAAGACCCAGATGATTAAGCTTGCTTTTGATGTATCTGCTTACAAAGATATTCTTGCAGGTGAAGAAGTTGTAGTATGTGAGGAAGTCGGTGGTATTTCGTCATTTGATGGTGAAGAATTTTACTACACCTACGGTGAACATGATGACTTAAATGATAAAGACCAGACAGTTAAATTTATTAGTTCAACTGTTAAGACCAAGGCATCTATGGCATCAACAAATACCCAGTATGGTTATGCATTAGGCAATGATAATGTTAAAGATACGGTATCTTTAACTGGTTTGATTGCAGGTCAGACCTATTCATTACAAGGTCGTTTAGTTGATAAGGCTACAGGTCAGAGTATAAATTCTCAGTTTACAAATAAGACTTTTGTTGCTACAGCAGAATCTATGGAAGTAGAAATGAATTTGGGTATTGATACTTCAACTCTTGCGGGTAAAGATATTGTAGTTTATGAGAATTTATACTATCGTGGTAGTTTGATTGCATCCCATGAGGATATAAATGATACAGACCAGACTGTAACAATTTTGAATCCTACAATTAAGACAAGTGCATCTTCCAGTAAATCATCTGTTCATAGAGACAATGTTGCGATTGGTCAGTCATCTGATATATATGATACTGTTAGTATGACTGGCTTAATTCCAGGTAAGACTTATACAATAGAAGGTCAGGTTATTGAGAAGAGTTCAGAAGAACCTGTAACTTTAAAAGATACTTCAGCTACAACAAACGGTACCAAGTTGAATGTGACTTTATCTGAGAATAACTTGTCTGCTACAACAACCTTTACAGCAGTTGAGGAAAGTCAGGATGTAGTATTCCGCTATATTGTTGATTCTACTTACTATGCAGGTAAATCTGTTGTAGTAGTCGAAGATTTGTACTATGGTGATGACCTTATTGCAACTCACCGTGATTTAACTGATACAGACCAGACCCTAACTTATAAGAGTGAAGGTTCTCTCAAAGTCACCAAGGTAGATTCTACCACAGGTAAAGTTGTTAAGGATTCAGCTACCTTTAACCTGTATAAGGTAAATGATGATGGTACAGAGACCTTAGTAAACAATCATTTTTCTTCGATTGTAAGTCAACAGTTAGGTACTTATGTATATCGTTATGATGAATCATCTTCTTATTCTACAGATTTGTTAACTTACCCAGAAAGACATCACGGTATGTTGGTAGATCCTAATGATGTCGGTACAATGTCTATTATAGGTTTACCAAGTGGTAAGTACAAGTTAAGAGAGATTAAAGCACCAGAAAATTATATCATATCTGATCAAGAGGGTATTGATGTAGAGATTGTAAATGGTGAAGTTACAGAAACAACTGTAAAGAATACACCTCGTTTGACTTCTTTCGAATTTGTAAAGACTGATGACAATGCTGATGTAGAAAAGTCAAATGTACTTGCAGGTGCAGGTTTTACTCTTTACAAGGATGAAGCTTGTGAGGTTCAGTCGAGGGACTTCTATATGAATGTAGTACCAGAGTCCGTATCTGATAAGTCAACGGGTATTGTAGGATTTAACAATCTTCTTTACAGTGATGTTAAAGATACTGTTTACTATATGCGTGAAACAACTACCCCAGAGGGGTATGTACCTCTTGATTATACTATCAAGGTAGTAATCGATACAGAGGGTAAAGCAAAGTTGTATAATAATGCTACTTCTGAAGAGATTACTGAGTTGAAAAAAGTATACATAGATGAGGGTAAGCAGTTTTCTAATGATTTATTAAGAGTAATCAACCACAGAGGTTCAGTAGTTCTTAATAAGAAAGACGAAAACGGTGATAGTCTTGCAGGTTCTGAGTGGGAACTCCATAAGGTAACTAAGGCTGTAGCTGATGATGGTACTGTATCTTATACCAGTGATGAGGTAGTTTCAGTAGATGCTACTAAAACACAGGGTACTTACAGAGCTGAAGATATGCAGAAGGGTACTTCCACATTAAAGACTTCAGATGAAGGTACATTAAGTATCGGTAATTTACCTTTGGGTGATTACTATTTAGTAGAAACTAAGGCTCCTGAAAATAAGATGCCTTATGGAGATAAGATTGAGTTCTCATTAACTGCTGATAAACCTGATATTGGTTTAACCGATGATGGTATCACGGTAATTGATAACAAACAGTTCTTACCTAAGACTGGTTCATTCGGAGATATAGGTATCTATTGGATAGGCTTAGTTTCTTTGTTAATTTCGTTATCTATCTTTGCTCTTGCTTTTGCGAGAGCAAAGAAGATTAAAAAATATTTTAAAAAGGGGTTAAAAAACCAATGAGAAAAATGTCAATCGCAAAATTTACTATGGCGATGGTACTTGCAGTGATGATGATTGTAACATCACTCATTGGAGTATCAGCAGCAACATCTAAGACTTTACTTGATTCGTCCAAGAAAGTAGAGTTTAATGTAACCTGTGATAAGGTGGGTTATACATTCAATGTATATAAGGTAGCTGACCTTGTATCAAATTCTACAAGTCCTTATGAGACAAAGTATAAGTCACTTGTATCATCTGTTAGTAGTGAAGAGGTAACAAAGACTATCAAAGAGGGTAATTCAGTAGACTTACTTGCAGCTTTAGACACTGATAAGATTGCAGATACCCTTAAGGTAGGTTCATTTGGACCGACATCTGCTACTAACACAACTGCTAAGTTCAGCAACCTTGACCAGGGTATTTACTATGTTAAGGCTGTAAACTACCCAGCAGGTGTTAAGGAAGTAAGAAACTCAATCTTTGCACTTCCTTATTATCCGAGCAATGAAGCAGGTTGGACATACGAAATTAAATCAATTCCGCTTGCAACTAAGGTAGTTGATGAAGACATTACTACAAAGAAGAAAATCACAAACTCTACTAAGGGTAATGAAAACTTCACAGATGTATCACTCGGCGATACAGTTAATTTTGAAATTAAATCTACTGTAACAGGTGATAAATCTCATGTGATTACAACACCTGAAGGCGACAAGTACACAGTTGAAGATTTCAAACTCAACAGCTACTATGTAACTGATGATATGTCAAAAGGCTTAACACTTACAAAGAGTTCCTTTAAGGTAACACTTCAGGACGAAAGCGGTAAGGTTGTAAAAACTCTTAACGGTACAGGTGCAACTCCTGATTACACAGTAACATATGAAACAGGTTTTGACGGTAGTGATATCACTAAGAACACTAAGTTTACAGTAGCATTATCTAAGGACTTCTTACAGCAGAATACATTCTATGAAGATAATGTATATTACACAAGTGTTACATACTCTGCAGTTCTCAACAAAGAAGCTGTTGTAGGACCTAAGGGTAACCCGAACACAGAGTCTAAGATTGCTTATTCTAATAAGAATGATGTAGTTAAGGAGCACGAGGGTAATACAGTATATGTTTACACATATGCTATTACCTCAACAAAGAATGACCCAGACAACAAGCCTTTAGCAGGAGCTACTTTTGAGCTCTATAAGACTGAGGCTGATGCTAAGGCTCAGACAAATGCAATTGCAGTAGGTGTGTCTGACAGCGAAGGTAAAGTAGCTTATAAGAATTCTAAAAATGAAGTAATTCGTTTAACAAGTGGTACTTACTATGCAGTAGAGACAGTTGCTCCAGAAGGATACAACCTCTATGGTAAGGTAATTACAATTGACCTTTCAGCCACTTATAATAATACACTTACAAATGGCACATATGTAAAGACTTGCCAGGAGAATGGCACAGCTACATTTAGTGTCACAGATACTAAGCTTATGACTCCTAAAACTGGTGGTTTTGGTGATATGAGTATGTATATTGGTGCAATCGCAGTAGGTTCAGTAGCAGTACTTGGTCTTGCAATCTACGGTATTGTAGCTATGAGAAAAAAGAAGAGAGAAAACTAATCCATTAGGATTTAGGGTATCTCAAATTGAATAACTAAGAGGTAGGGTACAGTATGAGAAAATTCAAACCAATATTAATTATAAGTGTGATACTTTTAGTGATAGCGGTAGGATTTCTACTGTACCCTACTGTTAGTAATATAATCAATGATATTACTAACGAGAGTAAGGTATCTAATTACTCCAATGTAGTTAGTGCTTTATCTGATGATGATGAATCTTCTTTATTAGAAGAAGCTGAAAATTACAATAAACTGTTATATGATACAGAAGAAAGAGACTTTGAAGAAGATGATGATAGTGATTACTATGACATTCTAAATGTTGATAACGGTATTATGTGTTCAGTAGATATACCAAAGATTAATGTTAAGTTACCAGTTTATCACGGCATAGATGATGATGTATTAGATGAAGGTGCAGGTCATATGCCAGGAACTTCATTTCCTATCGGTGGAGAGAATACTCACGCTGTTATCTCAGCTCATACCGCTTATCCAGGAAAAACCTTTTTTGATGATTTAACTAAGTTAGAGGTAGGGGATGAGTTTTATATCAATGTATTAAACAAAACCTTAAAGTATAAGGTATTTGAAGTAAACATTGTAGAGCCTGATGATACTTCTTTATTGGGTATTGACGAAGGGGAAGATTATGTTAGTCTTTTAACCTGTTATCCATATGCTGTAAATACTCATAGATTGATAGTAACAGGTAAAAGAGTTACTATGAGTAGTGATGATGAGGTAGTTATTTCCTCTCAGGATAATAATATTATTCCAAGGATGATTTTTGTTATATCTATTGTAGTAGGGGTATTGATAGTAATATTCGTAATATGGTATATAATGAAACGAAAGTTTAAAAAATAAATACTAAGGACTTCTTCAAGAAGTCCTTTTTATTTTGTAAGCGATTTGGTAGAATTGTTTTCTTGTAGAAAATTCTATAGTGGGAGTGCTATGTAATGAACATTTATGAAGGTTATGATGAAAACAAGGAAGTAGAAGAACTAAAGGGTATCACTGATAAAGTCACCAACTACACTTTTACGAATATTGATTATCCTTGTATGATTTTTAAAAAAGGTTTTAAATTGGCTAAGCATAAAGTGCAAGTTATTAGCAATATGGTACGAAGTAACACTAAAGGTTGTGAAAAAGATATTTCTTTGTACTTCATAAATAACGATGAGGTATTCAAAATGGGTAATATTTGTGGTCAGCAGGTTGAAGCCTTGATTGATGTATCAGGTAGGGAAAATTTGATTGCTTATGCTGATAAAGAAACTGAGTTATCAGGTAGTTTAATCTACACTTTGTGTAGGGTATAAATGACGAGTATTGATAGGGTAATTTTCTTAAATTGAGAATTTTTCTTAAAAATTAAGATATATAAATTACCCTACATATGATGACTAATTTTAGGTATCAAATATGCTATGAAAGTAGTTTGATTTTTCTTAATTTTTCGTTATTTTTGTAGGTTCGATTTTCTGTAGGGTGAGAATTTTAAAATCGTGTATTTTATGTATTTTGTAGAAAGAGGGTATTAGATAGTATGAAAACTTGTGTAGTGAGTGTATTTCCTGCTTGTGGTAGAAATTACACTTATCGCAATCAAAATAAAATTCTGATTAGAAAGGCTTTGTTCGAGGATAAAAGTAGTTGTACAATTTTAAATTGTAACGACAGATATCCAAAAAGTATAAAAACTATAGAGAAATCTATAGGCAGTGTAGATTTTATACTTTTTGAACAGAATGATTTACTGTTAAAAACTCTGAAAAGTATGGGTATTCCTGTTGTGATGGTAGTTCCAAACAATTCTTCTATGATAGAAGAAAAAGAGAGGGTATTAATAAAGAATCAGTGGCTCGGTAGAATAGTATCCAGCAGGTCAGACAGTGATGATTTAAACAGGATAATTAGAGTATTCTTGGATAACTATGAGGATTGGACAAACATATCCACAATAAGGGAAAATTACTCTCCAGCTGATATATTTAAGTTAAGTCAGGGAGAGTATCTTGCTGATATACTGGAGAAGTTGTACTGGAAGAAAGAAAATTGTGATAATACTTCTATAACTTCTATTTAGGAATAGCTTGCATTATTCTCTAAAATATGGTAAAATATAATCATAAAATTAAACAGGAGGTTTAAATTATGTTTCAGTTAAGTATATCAACAAATAGAATGGTAGAAAATCCAAAGGATTATGTAGGTTTGACACTACCAAATGGGTATCATCTTGAAGATGAAGACGCAGTTTTGGATTTTGCAAACTCTACTGGTATGGACGAAAATATTACTTTTGCCGATGAGGGTAAAATCCCAGGGGCATTTGATTGGGTACTTAATGGTGATATTTTTACGGTTGAAGATGTAGTAAACAACCGGGTACATAACCTGTCTAAGGTAGTACCAAGGGAAATACAGAATAGGGTATCAGAAGGTGATTGGATTAGGGTAATAGACCCCTCTGATAACAATAACTGGGTATTCTGCGTGGTTACTTATGTTTCCAGATGTTATAGAATGCATACAGGTGGTAAAACGGTTTTTGTCCCATTTCAGATGGGTGTTATGGTTGTAAAAACCAAGGAAGTAAATGGAGAATCAAAATTTTATTTGTAAGGAGTTTAAATATGGCAGATATGTTATCTAAAGAAGAGTTATGTGGGTTTAATAATGGTAAGTATGTAGATGGCTGTGTACTTATGCAGTCAATGCAGGTTTTACCTACTAAGAACGGCGGACAGTATATTTCGGGTAATTTTCAGGCTAAAGGTCAGGTTGCCTACAAGGTATGGTCAAGTGATATAGCCTTTGGTAAGTTGTCAACTCATAAAGATGATTATATTGGCAATGTATGCAGGGTATGGGGTAAAGTAGACATCTATGGGGGTATTCTCTCAATTATTATCACTGATTTAGATGTAGTTGACCTTAATGAAAGTTCTATAAATAAATCTGATTTTATGGAAGATGTTTATGATGCTCTTCAGTGGAACGATACTCTTTTTAAAGTATTAAGAAAGTATTGTTCTGAAGAGGCAGTTACTTTATTTGAGGATACAATTGCTCCTTACAAAGAAAGATTTCTTTGTGAATTTGCAGCTGTAAGTCACCACGATAATTGTAAGAGCGGTCTTTTGGCTCATACAACAAAGGTAGTAAGACTTGCAACCCTTATCAAGATGTACCCTGAGATTATGAAAAGGGTATCACCTGATTTACTGTTTATTGCGTGTGCTTTACACGATATCGGTAAAATTATGGAATACAATAATGGTGCAATGGCTGAAGAAGGTTTTGTACTTTCTCATCATACCTTTGGTGTACTTATTTTAAATGAAAACAGAGAAGAGATTATTGAGAAGATGGGTAAAGATTTCTACCACCAGCTTTTGGCAGTAATTGAACAGCACCACGGAGAGTACGGTGAAAGACCAAGAACGGTAGCATCTTATGTTATTCATTTGATTGACAACCTTGAGTCTAAACTTACATCTCTTAATTCTCTGTTGTCTGATTCAAATGGAAATATGGTAGTGTATGACGGGTACAAGTTAGTTTAATAAGGTGGAATTGTAAAATGGATGCAAATGTATTAAAGGCATTGAATGATGTTAAAGATGGTTACAGACGACCATCATTAAACAATATAATTATTTACGGTAGGGTAAGATGTCTTATAGATAGACCAGCTTTCTTAGGAGAAGGGGTAAAAGCAACTAATGGTTATTTTGCTCTTTTAGATGCTTACGCACTTAAATGCTTAGGCAAAGATTACTTTAGAGAAGATACCTATGATGTAAATAGCATCTATTTTACAAAAGGCAGTGTACTTATTTATGTGGACAGTCCATCTTGGGTAGGTAAAGATGTAAAAGTTTTTGGTAAGAGTAAGTACTATGGTACTAACATAAGAAGGCAGAAGTGTAAGTCTATGACGGAGGGTATTTCAGCCTTTATGTTTGGAGCTCCAGAGAAGAACGGAAGGTATTCTGTATATCCTTTAGTACCGAATGTACTTGTAGAGTTGAACGCTAAAGATACAGATGCAAGGGGTACAGTATTAGAAGATTTTATTGTAACCATTGCAAATGATAATATCATTCCTTATCCTGAAACCTTAGAATGTATTATTCCTTATACAGGTGTAAATGATTACAATGAACTTGTGGTTTCTGAAAATGAAAGTAAAAGTATCACAAGTGTAAGAAAGAATTTCGTAGCAACAGACGATAGGGTAGATATTTCTAAGATTGATATGCACTTAGTAAATCACTTAGAAGGTCAACCCTTATCAGAATATTATGATGTTGTTAAGGAAGACTTTAACAGCAGTGCTGAAATGCGTTACTTCCTTGTTACTAATATGGTTAGTGAATTAAATGAATCCTATGAGAATAACAGGGATTATCTTGAAGATAGGTATTTTCGTAAGTTGTTTATTGAGAATGTAGTAAAATATCCTCTGAGAAAACTCGGTGTTTATGATAAGGAGAAAGTTAAAAACTATGTAGATATATTTACAGATAATTGTGAATATATGCCAAGTTCAGATTTAAGTGAAGTTCAGAAATCTCAGATTGCTCGAGGTATGGATAAGCTTAAGAAAGCTGTATATACTGATAACACTGTACTCTCAGGGTATTCAGGAGATGAGGATATAGATGCTCTCCCTGTTTTGCAGTCTGACTTTCTTTTTACTTTAAATGTAATAGGTGTTTGTACAGGTATAGGTTTTTCAACTTTAAATGATTGCATTGATTATTGTGTGAATAGGTATCACTTTACAGCTGAGGTAGGGTTGTATGCTCTGATTGTTAACCCGTATCTTTTAGGCTTATTGGGTACAGGGTTATCAGTTGTAGATTGTGATATTATTTACAACTCTATTGGAAATGTCTATACACCTGATGAAGATACAGTAGACTTATGTAATAAGTACAGGTCTTACTTATTGATGTTAGATACTTTAGATAATTGTGCTAATGGAATCTATTATAAAGGTAGGAAAAATAAATATGCAAATACCTTTGTAAATACAAGGGATTACAAAAGAGCTGACTGTAAGTATCCTGAAAAGGCTTTAAATAACATATCAAGCTTTGGTTTTATAAGTAGTTCAGAAGTAAGAGATTTGCTTTCAATCTTATTGGGTATTGATATTTATGTAGATAGTAAATTTAATACATCTATAAAGAAATGGTATGATGAAGTTGTTTTCAATGAACTTGTTGAAAAGGGTGTCATAAATACGGTAAACAATTATTGTGCTTTGCAAAGAGATTTAGAGCGTGAGCTTTTGATTTATGAAACTTTTGAAGAAATAGGAAAAAAAGAGACAGGTATCAGTGATGAAACAATAGAAGAGGTAATTGAACGCTTTGAGGAAGAAAAAGGCTTTGCGTTAGAACCTCTCCAGAAAGAGGGTATTAAGCTTTGTAAACACCACGCAGGTGTTTTAAGTGGATGTGCAGGTAGTGGTAAAACTACTACAAGTGATTGCTTAACAGAAGCTTTAAAAACTCTTGACGATGTAAAAATTGTTTACTGTACACCAACAGGAAAGGCTTGTAGAAGACTTGCTGAGGTAGTTCATAGTACGGTAAAAACAATACATTCTCAGTTTAATGTTATGCTTGGTGGGGCATCATATTTACAGAGGGTATTTAAAAGAAAAAATAAAACAGGAGATGTTGAGAGAGTTCCTACTGTATATATTCTTGATGAGATGGCTATGTGTAGCACAGAGTTACTGTATAATGTAGCTAAATCTATAGAAGATAATGATATGGTGTATTTCTTAGGTGATGTAAAGCAGTTGCCCCCGATAGGCAGAGGTTGTCCTTTTAGGGTATTAATGAATTTATTACCTTGTGTAGAATTAGGGGTGAGTAAAAGAGCAGCAGAGGGTAGTTTGATTAACTACAATACATCTTTAATAAACTTTATGTCAACTCCGATTTGCAGAGAGTTGAAGTATGATACTAAAACTTTCATTGCTAAAGATTGTGATGATTTATCCATTGTACCAACAGTTAGGTCTGTTTTTAATGGTTTTATGTCGGGTGAGTTGACAGGGGTAAAGTATTCTGAAGATGATATACAGGTTATTTCGGGGTATCAAGCTAAGGAAAAGGTATCTTCAACGAATAGGTTAAATGCTCCCTTACAAGAGGATTTAAGAAGATATGATAAGGTACTTTATTACAGAGAGTCAAGAAACCCTGAAGAGGAGAATAAGCCTTTTTACAAAGGTGACAGGGTTATTTATGTAAACAGGAATTCTTATGATATATGTAGATATGTATTAAAACCTGATGGTACTTTCCATCAAACCATAACATTTGGTTGTGTAAATGGTGAGATGGGCAAGTTAGTAGGGGTAGTTCCCACCAAAGATATAAAGATTCATTCTGTAAATTCTAACAGGGTATCAGTAGATGATGATATATACTCAGAGGTAAGCAATTCTGAGTTTTCAGAAATGTTAGAGCGTTTCAAAGAAAAAGAAGAATCAATGCGTAATGACTCTGTTATTCGGGGAGATAATTTGTATTTTGTAGTTATTAAAGTATATGACACAGATTTAAGAAAAGATGTCTATGTGCTGTTAAGAGCTACAGGTAGATTTGTAGATTCTGATTTTTGTTTATCAGGTTCAGACCTCGGTAACCTTACCTTAGCTTATGCTTTAACCTGTCACAAGATGCAGGGTAGCCAGAATAAGGTAATTATAGCTGTTTTTGAATCAAGGGGTAACCCTGATTTTATAAATAGGAATATGATTAATACTATTATTACTCGAAGCCAGGAGGTAGTATGTTGTATAGGCTCAGTAACTGGTGAAGACTCCTTAATAAACAGGGGTAGGTTATCAGTAAGTAATTTAGGTTCTCACGATTTACTGTCTTGGTTAACAGGTGATGATAGTTGGATTGAAGGTTGATACTGATGAGATTTATAGAAAAAAGAAGGTTGAAAAAAGAAGATAGAAATAAGAAAATGCTTGATGTCTATGGGATAGATGATATGTCTGATGATGATTTCTTAGATAAAAGAAAATCATTATTAGTTAAGTCTATTTTAAGAATAGTAATAGGAGTATTAGGTGTTTGTGGGGTGGTAGTTGTTTTAGCTATCTTTTGGAAGGATATATTTTACAGGTAGGTTTTTGATATGCAAACTCTGACTAAAGAAGAGTATGATGATTACTGTTCAAGATACAAAAAAGTTTGGAAGTATTTAAATGATGTATCTTATGAAGAAGATTCTGTCATACAAAGTATTTGTGATTTAAGAGGGTATAATTTAGAAAGTAGTATGCCAACTATGCTTAAAGAAATAGGTTTTGTCTTTATAGATGAAGATTTATTTGATGAAACTAAGCTATTAAAAATAAGTAGGGATTTGGGTATATATACTAATAAAAATACTTTCTTATTAAAGGGAAGATATATATTTCCTGTAAAGGATATGTTAGGGAATATAGTAGCTTTAATAGGTTGGTATCCTGATGATAAGAAATACATCACTACACCAAGTAAATTTTTTAAAAAAGGTTGTATGCTGTTCGGTTTAGAACAGTTTGAAAAGACTGGTATAGGAAAAGATTATATACTTGTTGAAGGTATATTTGATTGTATATCAGTTAGGTCTTTAGGGATTAATTGTGTAGCTTTGATGGGTATTAAAGCTACAAATTATACCAAGGTTTTATACACTTTGTTTAGGAGTATTGTAGCAATACCTGATAATGACAAAGAGGGTAGAAAGGTAATAGCTAATGATACTTGGAAGTTGCCTGTTAATGGTAAATATTTTAAGTGGATTGGCTCTTTAAAAGATATCGATGATATGATTAAGTATTATGATATGAAAGATATCTTAAAGGATATATGGAAGGAAAAAGAAAGGGTAGTTACCCTTGAGTGCTAATTGATGGAGGTTATTGTATATGAAGGTTAAGAAGGTTGTAGTAGCATTAAGAGAATTTGTAAGAACTTTGTATAAGGAAGGTCACGAGGAAGTTTTTACTTTTGCAATATTAAATGACAAAGTACAGGTATCTGACTTTGATTTGGAAGCTAAAGATTTACCTAAGACCAAATATCCATTAGCTTATGCTAAGGCTAAAGAATGTTTAAACATTGCTAAAAGAGAGTATAAGAATTGTGATGCAATAAATGTGCTTATTTGTGATGAAGTACCTGAGGAAGCATTTATGGTGGGTAAGGTGCTTAAAGTCATGAATTTAAACATAGAACCCTAAAAATTATTGGAGGAATGTTAAATGTCAGAAATGGTGGAACTGAAAAAAGGTACTGCTTATTCAAAGATAGTAAGTATTGCTATGAAGTTTGATAACAGATTTTCAGATTGCTTTGTAGATGCCCCTATGCGAGTAGCGATTTCAACCGAATCAGGGGTAAATGATGAAATCAATATTAAACTTTTAGCATCTACCATCGACGGTAATTTTGTATCTTATGATATGTATTACAACGCAAATAACGATGAGTTATTTATGACTAATAAAACCATGAAACGAGCTTTTAATGACAGTGTAAGGAGAATTGATAATGCTACAAAGGCTATCAAGATGTTTTTGGTAGACTTGAATAATGCAGATATACCTTATGCAGTAAATAAAGTTATGCTTGATTTAAATGTACTTAACTATAACAAAGTTAAGATAGGTGAATCAAAAGTTGAAGAAGGTAGCATCGTAATGCATATATGTACTTACAATGACCAGGTAAAAGAAGATTTTGGTATTTGTGATGCTAAAAATGTAGTAGGCGACGATGCTATTGGCAGAGAGCTCATAAACTTCTAATTGTAGGGGAGGTATTTATATGAGCGAAGTTATGGCATATCTTGCTGAGACCTATAAGATATGGATAGGGGTAATATCGGGGGTATTTATAGCTACATATATACTGATAAGTGTATTAGGATTAGTTAAAAGATATAAGTACTTTAAAGATGTACCCTTAGCAGGGGTATTTCCTCTTTACCATATAAGATACTTATTCAGCAAGGGTAGAAAAGCCAAAGAGGATAAAATAGCAATGTCTAAGGAAGTAATAGAAGATATGTTTTGATTTTAAGAATATATACTTTCCTTGAAGTATATATTTGATTTATATTTTACTTATGTACTTTGAAAGGGCGAAATAGGTTCTTTCGGGGTATAATTTAATCGAATCTTTTTAAGAATTCAAAACCGAAACTTATTAAGAAACCGAAAAACTTAGTTAAAGGAGAAAAAACAATGTTAAAGAAACCAATTCCAATCAAATTATCGCAGGAGGCTAATGACTCCGTCCAGAAGCAGTTAGGTGTGCAGGTAGTTATGAAGTCTGCTCCAAAGTCTACAGACCCTAAACACTTCCCTGTATTTGAGGTTCAGCCAGGTAAGAAGGTACTTGTGTATGTACCTAACCATGTAGTTGAGGGTGAAGATGGACCAGAACTTCGTATGGATAAACCGCTTATTCATACTGTTCTTGACGGTAAGAGATATCTTTCATACCGTTGTATTCAGGGACTTACCCTTGAGTCGGATGGTAAGGTTATTTTCGATGGTACTTGTCCTCTTTGCGATGGTACAAGTGAACCTTGGGATTTAGCCAACATTCACATCAAGAATAAGTGTTCTAAGCTTGGTGTTGACCCCGAGGACAAGGATAACGATACAGTAAAGGCTATTCGTTCAGCTGAGTTCTCAGCAAGGGTACTTAAAGAAGCTAACCGTTATTTCACATTTCCTATTGTGGTTATTGCCACAAAGAATGATGACGGTAAGACTATTCTCTATGATGAGAATAAGAAGCCGATGCTCCAGACAATGTGGTATCATGTTTCTGAGAAACAGTATGTAGACAAGTGGCTCAGTTGCTTTGAAGAGATGGAAGATGAACCTACTCATCCAGGTGGACACTTCTTTACACTGAGCTTTACATACGATACAAAGGGTAAAGATCCTAACAAGAGAGATGCAGCTCGTAATCTGAAGGTAATTTCAAGAAATTACAACGGTTCTGAGAAGCTCAGACTTCTTCTTGATAAGTCAACTGAAGAGTGGACTCCTGAAAAGGCTCGTGAAACCGTAGTTTCAAACCAGATGTATAGTATTGATGACCTTAGAGCGGTTGCTGACGAAGTACTTACTCCTGTTAAGGATATGCTTGCTCTTATGGAAGCATCTGAAATGGGTGCATCTGCAAGCGAAGGTAGTGAGAACTTCAATCTTAAGGCTCCTGAAAAGAAAGCCCTTGAAGGTACTGTACCTCAGATGGATGAAACAGATGAAGATGAAGGTATCGACATCGACTAATTAAGCGTTATAGGGTGGGCATAGGGTATAAATTCTATGCCCACTTTTTTATTATAAATGTAAAGAGGAGAAGGTAGTTATGTATAGTAAGATTACTAATATCGAAGTAACTAACTTTATGGTATATGCCCATGCAAAAATCAGTTTTGACAAGAAGGGTATTATAAATATAAAAGGGTATAATAGTGGCGGTAAGTCTACAATGCTGAAAGCTATTGCAGTATGTCTTATGAATATGTACCCCAAGGCTCAGACAAAGTTTATTCGTCACGGCGAAAAATATTTCAGAATTGTTGTAAACTTTGACGATGGTGTTACTATCATTAGAGATAAGTATATCACAGGTCAGTCTTTATATGAGGTATATAAAGAAGGGGAATGTATCTTTACTACCAAAGAGGGTAATAGGCTTACTAAGGTAGATAGTATTCCAAAGATTGTAGAAGACTATCTTGGGTTATGTATTGTAAGTACAGGCTGTTTAAATTATCAGGTAAGACAGGACAAGTTATGGCTTATTGAAACAACGGGTAGTGAGAACTACAATAGTCTTAATGAAATTCTTAAAACTGAGGAGCTTTCAAGAGCAAATGCTCTGTTAAACAGTGATAAGAATGAGGTAAATGCAGGTATTGCAAATACAGAGGCAAGATTACAGGAAACTAATTTATCTCTCCACGAATTAAACAGTTATACTGACGATTTACTTTCAGCTTTAGAGAGTAGAGAGATGCTTTGTAAGGGATTGGTATCAAAATACAAAGAGTT
>OBCM01000035.1_pt1 | contig 22026 bp, 15 predicted proteins | sample 1495921 | NCBI WGS metagenome assembly OBCM01 (sample SAMN03418274, study PRJEB22391) | human gut metagenome | biome: human-gut; feature: organic feature; material: feces | host: Homo sapiens | place: Tanzania | collected 2013-01 | reverse complement strand
TTTTTTCAAAATCGCTTGCTATCGCTCAGAATGGCTCGGTTGCCGCTTTCTTTTTCTTCCCGCTCATTCAATTTATGGATTCAGTAAAAAACTCGGAATTCAGACTATATAATACAACAGTTTATTGCTATAACAGTTTTTGTTCAATAAATCAATTTAATCTTGTTAATAATCTTGTGAATAAAATACTTTATGTTTATAATTACAGTATGTCTGTATCTGCAAATTTAGGAACGATTCTTAGGCAATATTCAAAGAAACAGGGATCGGCTTTCATCAACTTTAGAGAATTTTGTGATTATTTAAAAAAATACGCCTCACGAAATCTGGAAGAACAATCTGAACTGGTCCAATACCTTGAAATTCCTGAGTCTACGATTCTAAAAGAGCTGGAAGACTATCAGAACAAGCATGAAGTTTACCTTATCCAGCACAACAACGGAAAAATCACAATTGCCTGCATAACGGCATACTCAATTTACTATGCAAATAAGTTCAAAGAAATTCTGTCTAATCCGCAGGTTCCGTTTCCATGCATAAACGACCTTCCAAAGCAGCTTCCTTCCGAGGCTCTTGAAAAAAAATCGCTTGAAGATGCTGTAAAAGAATGGCAGGCAAGCCAGAATACAAAATCACCAAAACTTTACTGTATCCTTATGCCGCGGGACATTCCGGCCCTGCTTGTTCCAGAATGCGTTCCTATTCATTTTGTTACGCGGGATGCAATGGCAAAAATCCGCGCCATGCTCAAAAAAGATGAATACCACGACTATTTTCAGAAAAAAGTGCGCGTTGCAAACCCCAGCAAAGAGATCGCAGCCCAGGCATTCTTTACAAAATTTCTTCAGCATCCGGACTCTTCTGACCAGACTTTTGACTTTTCCGGCGATGCCTTTTACTTCTGGAACCAGCTCTGCTATTTTATCCGGCTGGACTTTGAAAAGATAAAAGACCGCACAATTGAAGACACCAACGTGCTTCAGGCTGTAGCAATTTCCGAAGTATGGATGATGACATTAAAAGAAAAAGCATCCAGACAGCAGAACAAGGAAAATGCGCTTAACGAGCTAAGGGCCGCGCTGGGCAGAACGCCATATTTCTTTTCAATGGAAACAATATTAAAATTCAAGGACTCAAAAGGCGCCCTGCTTTACGGTCAATACAGCGAGGAAGATTTAAAGGAATTTCTTCAGAAAATTACCACAGAATGCGAAAACAACGAGCTTCCGCAAGTTCTTGTGTTCAAAATTGAAACCGGAACGCGTTATTTTATCTATAAAAACAAGGTTTTCCAGCTTGCAATACGACTTGCAAACGAAGCCCACGACACAATTGAAAAACATCTTACGGAAAAGTGGTTCAAGGTTCTGAGCAACTACGAAAAACTTCCTGAAATGAAGAGCGAAAAAGACTTTGAAAACTGCCTTAAAAAGGAAATTCATGACCATTCACCGGTTCTGCACGCCCTGCTGAACGCAAATTTCCTAACGATGCTGAACTATGAAATTGACCGCGGCTCAGGCGAGCCTACATTCCACATTTTTTCAGGCGGAAAACTGGTTCCATATTCTGAGCTTCTTATGCTTAAAAATACGTCTATTCTTGCAAACGCCAAGATGATGCTTCCGTTCTGGTACACAATTCCTGTAATTTCATGGCTGGCAAGCATTTTTTCCAAGAAAAAGCGAAAGCCTGTCCGTACAAAAACGCCCCAAAAAGAATTCACCGCTGATGACATTCCTGATGACGACGAGCTTCAGAAACATTCAAAATCCATGAACAAAAAAGATGCGGTTCAGGCGGCCGCAAAAGACATCTCAGAATCGCTTGTTCCTTCCGGCTCGACAATTGACAGGGAACTTGATTCGTATGAAAAAATCTGGAACAAGATGATTACAAAAGAAGCGCACAATAGTCTTTTAGAAGATGTAAACTGCCTTATCCGCGATTACACAAGAAAGATAATGCGGACAATTTCTGCGCAGACATTCGATGAAAGCAGATTGCGCTCTCTTGCAGAAGGTCTTGTAAAAACTCCAAACATGCAGAAAATAAAGGAAGAAGAAGCCCTTACAATCTACGTTGAACTTTATATGCTGCGTCTTCTTTTGAACGGATAAAAATTTCTGCAAAAATCTTAATTTTTTTTGCGATTCATTTCTTATTTTGAAAAGTAATTGCTATAAATAAGTAACGGTAAAAAAACAAGCCGTTGCTTTTTGCTGCCGGCAAAAAAAAGCAAACTGCATTCAAAATGAGGTATTTTTATGAATCAACTGAACTCACTTATCATTGAAGGAAATGTAACCCGCGATCCTGAGTTTAAGGAAACTGCGAACGGGCACAAAATTTGCAACATTCCTGTTGCGGTAAACCGCTTTTACAAGAACGCTGACGGCGAAGGCGTAAATGAAGTTTCGTTTTTCAACATCGAGACATTCGGAAAAATGGCTGAAGCCTGCCAGAAAAATTGTGAAAAAGGCAGAGGCCTAAGGGTCGTAGGGCGACTAAAACAAAACCGCTGGACTAACAGCGACGGAAAGACAGCCAGCAGAGTTTCAATCATCGCTGAGCACGTTGAATTTAAAAAACGCCTTAGTTCTGAACCTGCGGCAAACACTTCTGAAACGTCAGGGGCTTCCGAAAAAAATCTAAAAGCAATGCAGGAGGCAAACCTGGCGGCCGCTTCTGAAGAGATTCAGGAGCAGATTCCAGAAGAAGCAATGGTCTTTTAGTTTTTAAACGTTATTTTTTCCTTTTGCCAGCGCGGACAGCTCCACCACGAGATTTAGGTCTGCCCTTTTCTCCTGATTTTCCAAGCTTTTTTGCTGCGGCAGCGCGTTCGCTGCTGGCTTTATATTCTTCAATCTGCTGCGGATCATAAAAACCGTCTTTCCAATTAAAGCGGTTTACTTCCGGGAAAGGCTGTTTTTTAAACAGGGATGAGCTTACGTTCTTTATCTGGCCTTTTGAAAGTTTTGTCTTTGAAAAGTCCACAAGTATTTTTTTAAATCCTGACTGAGAAAGGAATTCCGTCTTGTCAAGCAGAGAGAAAGGAAGCTCCGGCATTACAAATGAACCGTCATCGGAAGAGACAACCTTAAACATTCCTTCTTCCTTGTCGGAAAAATAGGTAAAACCGTAATCTTCCGGAAGCTTAAAACGAATTCTGAAAAGCGCAGGATATGCAAATACAGGAACAAGAACTCTTGCACGTACGTTCAGGTCATAAGTCGCCTCAAGATTTTTTCTGGAATCTTCATAAGGCATAACAAAAGCGCCTATATCCTGATTTTCAAAGAAAGAAACCGCCCATCTGTTAAAAGTGTAGAGGTAAGGACCGGCTACCAGATGAACTTTTTTTCCTTTAAGCATCTGAATCTGAGCGATATTATTTACAACAAAGCATGTATAACCTTTTTCTACAAGAGTCTCCAAGTCCGCCTTTAGCTCCTCCTCTTTAGAGGCAGAACAGTACGGATCAAGAGAAATATAAATTGATTTTTTTGAAAACGGCAGAACTGTTTTTCCGTTTAGCAGGTCATACCTTGTATCGCAGGTAAATTCAACAATAAGGCGGACAGGATGAAATGCCTGCGCCAGAAAAATATCCTCAATAGTAGAAACCTGCACATACAGTCCGTCCGGAAAATATGAAAGCTCTCTATTTTCAACAGGAGTAACATCAAGGAACGGAAGTTTTTCGTCCGCCGGCTGTTTTCTGAATTTACTTAAGTCCCCCGGCAAAATTTTAGGATAACGCTTTGACATCGATTTTATCTGAAGAAGATAAACGCTGTCTCCAATCCTGTGGCTAAGCGGAATGTCTATCCAGCGGTGTCCATCATCATCAATTTCAACACTGCGGACCTTGTGGCTTGTGCGCCCGGTGTCATCCCTGCGGTGCAAGCGGATTGAATCCCCCGGATCCGGATCGTAATTTCCACCGGCAAGCATTGCCATCTGAATTCTAAGGCTTGACGGATCAGCATCCGGCGAGGCATTGTTCTTAACTTCTTCAATAAGACCGTCCGGCGCTTTTTTTACGCGGGAAACAGTTCCAAGATAAATTCCTGTTCCTCCGGCCTGATTCGGATTCAAAATCTTAGAGCCTGCGTTTTCAACGCCATCCTTCACATCCTTAAATCCGTACCAGTATGATGTCTTTGAACGAGCAAAGTCCGAGGCAAGCATTCGCTTTCCTGTGGCAACCGCGCCTTTTCTGTCTTCCTTGTAGTGGTCGATGACATAACGGTAAGCCGCAACAACACTTCCTACGTATTCCGCGCTCTTCATCCGTCCTTCGATTTTAAACGATTCAATTCCCAAATCGCAAAGCTCAGGAATGTGCTCGATAAGTTGCAAATCGCATGGAGAAAAATAATACCCCTGCTTTATTCCCTCAGGATATTCAGCTGTATAATAACGGCGGCAGGCCTGCGCACACATACCACGGTTGGCGGATTTTCCGCCCAGATAGCTTGAAAAAAGACAAAGACCGGATTCACTTACGCAAAGCGCGCCGTGGACGAACATTTCAATCTCTGCCTTTGTATGTTCCTTTATGTATTTTATTTCATCAAAACCAAGCTCGCGGGCAAGCACGACACGCTTAATACCTTCCTGATACAAAAGGTTTGCGGCGGCAGCGCTTTCAACATTCATCTGGGTTGACGCATGAAGCTCCAGGCCAGGGAAAAATTCCTGACACATACGGACAATCCCCAAGTCCTGGACAATCAATCCATCAGGATGAATTCTATCAAGATATGCCAGAAACCTGTAGAGCCTTTCAGTTTCTTTTTCCTCGCAGACTGTATTCACAGTTACATAAATTTTTTTTCCAAGACGATGAACCGCTCCAACAGCCGCCTCAAACTGATTCCACGCAAAATTAGAAGTTCTAAGCCTGGCATTAAAAGATTTTAATCCAAGATAAACAGCGTCCGCGCCTTCGCCGATAGCGGCGTCCAATGATTCAATATTACCCGCAGGTGCCAATAATTCACACATTGCGAATAATTTAACACAGAAAAGACAACTAGTCCATATTCTGAACGATATAAAACTGAAGCGGAATACAACTTTACATATTTACGGTATAATTAAAAAGCAGTAATATGTCTTGTAACCAGAAAAAATTCAAATTTTTATTGTCCGGATTTAGAGTCTTATAAATTCAAAGACTTGAACAACCGGGCCACATATTTTAAAAGGCGGCGTTATTTTTATGTTCAATCCTACAGAAATCATCTTTGCTTCCACAACATTATGCAACCTCCGGTGTCCGCACTGTTTTGTAGACCGCAAGCCTTTTTCGCTTTCGCCGGTGGATGCGGTCAATTTTCTGGCCTCTTGCCGCGCTTCCATAGACTGCAAGATTGACAAGGTGGGTTTTTCCGGCGGAGAACCTTTTCTTTCCATGGATTTTTTATGCGAAGTCATAAGTTTTGCCAGAAGGAACGACTTTATGTTCGACCAGATTATGACGAACGGAGTATGGTGGAAAAACGAATGCGAACTGAACGAAGTCTTACAAAAAATCCAGGACTGCGGATATGATGGAAAAATAGGAATAAGCTACGACAACTTTCACGGACAGAACTACAAAGAGATACGGACTTTTTGCGCGGCAGTCAACGCGATTTTTGGCGAAGAAAACATAAATATTCAGGCTGTAGCAGATCCTCTGCTGGATGATAAAAAAACTGAACAGCTCGAAGCGGAACTTAACGCCCTGGGCGAGGATTTCGCAGCAGATATTTTTATTCTTCCGCAGACTTTTAAAGGTGATGACGAGCGCGCCTGGAAAAGCAAAAAATGGTTCAAGGAAGATTTTTGCCAGGGACCCGGCAACATACTGTTCGTTCATCCTTCCGGAGACATCGCTCCGTGCTGCGGATTTGCAAATGAAAACAAGGAACTTTTTATTGGAAAAATAACGGATAGTTTTGAAAAAATAATGCAGAATGCAGGCAGAAACGCAATGACCGGACTTTGCTTTGAAAAAGGACTTTCGTCTTTAATTCCATCCCTTAAGGGCAGGCTTCCGGGAAAGACAGATGATATATGCAGTTTCTGCGACTTTATCTGCAAAGCGGGCGTTGCGGACGGCGTTTGAGGGGCTTGGAAAAGCTCTCAAAACCTTTTCACATGTTTCAGCATGTCACAATATGCACAATTTAGCATCGTTTTACATATTTTTCAACTCAAAAATTTCAGTAAATTTCAGTAAACTACAATTTTTGCTTAAAATGTTTGCTTAAAATGCTGAGACTATCGGGCTAAAACCCGACAGTAGGCTTCTAATTTTAAACTAACAGTTTACTGTTTCTTTCTGCAGATTCCTTTTATAATGTGCGTATGGAATATTCATATTCAATTCAACCAGTTGCAGGAAATATTTGGATTTGATGACAGCGGAAGCTGGCAAACTTGTATACGCCAGTAGCAATCTATGCCTGGGAAAATGAAAAGTGTAAGAATATTCCATGCATCGAAAACTTTGATACTTTATCTAAACTTTATAAATGCCATGTTGAAGATTTATTAATTCTGGCTGTTTATAAATTTGACAAATATGTCACAAAAAGTATATACTTTTTGTGACATGAATAACGGATATTCTAATGCAATAAAAGCAATGATCTCAGAAGCTCAGGCAGGAGCAATATTTATTCATTCAGATTTCTCTGATTTGGCAGATTCTGCAACTATCAGAAAATGTTTAAGCCGAATGGTAACTGATAAAGAAATTCGAAGAATAAAGCCGGGCCTATATGACAAGCCAAAATACAGCCAGTTGCTTCAGGAGAACCTTCCCCCAGATCCAGATAAAATTGCAAAAGCAATAGCTCGTAATTTTCATTGGACAATTGCCCCATGTGGTGACCAAGCAATGAATATTCTTGGTCTTTCAACACAAGTTCCGGCAGTTTGTACTTATTTAAGTGATGGACCATACAAGGAATATGATATTGATAAAATTAAAATCTCTTTTAAACATAGAACTAATCGAGAAATCTCAAAAATGTCATATATTTCATCAACTGTGATTCAGGCATTAAAAGAGCTTGGGAAAGAACATGTTACAGATGAAACCATAAAGATTCTTTCATCTAAAATTACAAATGAAGATAAACAGACATTATTAAAAGAGACTGTAAATTCAAGCGAATGGATTTACAAAATAATACAGAAGGTATGCAAGACATAATATGATAGAAGATGCAAGTTGCACATAGCAATCAAGGTTTTCTTAGTTTTTCTATTTTCAAGTTTTCTTATAAAGCCTTCAGACAATTTAGCTTTTCTCAAAAATTGATGACAGGATAACTGTGCCTAAATTTATTTTTAGGAGTTTTCTAATGTTGAACAGAGAAAATATTGATTATGTACAAAGTGCAATCGGATATCATTTTAAAAATGAACGATTACTTGTACAGGCTTTTATTCGTAAATCTTATTCTCAGGAGCATCCGGAAGTTCAAAATAATGAAGTTCTTGAGTTCTATGGTGATGAGGCATTGGATTTATACATTACAAAAATGATGTATAAAAAGTTTTCAAAAATCTCGGAAGGTAATTTTATATCAGAGAAAAATGAAGGGGAACTTACAAAATTAAAATCCGTTTATGTAAGTAAACACACTCTTGCTCAATGTACCTATAATGCAGGTTTTTATCTTTATCTGTATTTGGGACAAAGCGATATAAAAAATGAAGTTCAAAAAAGTGCATCAGTAAATGAAGATTTATTCGAAGCTATTGTAGGAGCTGTTGCAGTGGATTGTGACTGGGATTTTAAGGTTATAGATAAAGTTTGTGAAACAATGCTCAACATGGATTCAATGAACAGTTATCTGTGTGTCTTAGTCTTAGAAAAATGTCATGAATTAGGATTTGGAGAACCAGAAAATATCCCTCGTCTCAGACAGCCACAGACTTTAGAAGATATGCGCCCACACAACTGGTGGGAAGTTAGAATAGGTTGTGAACAAGGTCAGATGGCTCCAGATCCAAAAACAGGTTTTTATGAATATGGGATTCGAATTAATGATAAGTTTTTCTCTGGTACAGGAGTCGCTCCTTTTCAGGCTAAGATGGCTGCAGAATGTAAAGCTTTGAATTATCTCTGCCATGAAGAAATAAAAAGAAAAATAAAAAAAATTGATTATTCAAATCCAGTTAGTCAGCTTCATGAATTTGTTCAAAAACAAATTATCATGGAACCTATTTATGATTTCTCGGAATATCATGATTTAGATGGGAATCCAATCTGGCGTTGCACAGTTTCACTTGAAGGAATACCGAAAAGTTTTACTTCAGAAGATGTATCTAAAAAGGAAGTAAAGCAGGAAGCAGCACTTCAATTACTTAATTTTTTCATTGAGACAGAAATTGAAGAGTCCAAAGAATGGGAAACACCTGTTCTTTATACAGGCGGAGCCAGATTCTGGTCTGATGAAATGAAAGAAGAGATGAAAAAAATCATGAAACATGATTTTGATAATGGAGGAAATGAATAATGACTTTTACAAATATAGATGATTTTCATGAAGAAAAATCTTGTACATACAAAAATGAAACCTACTCAGTTCGTGATAATGGAGCTGTATTACGTCATTCTGGTAATTCAAAACGTAAACGAAAAATAGACGACATCTGGACTTTTGGAACTTTAGATGACAAAGGCTTTATGAGTATTGGTGGTGAAAAAATCAATAGAATTGTAGCAACAGCTTTTTACGGAGCTCCTGCTTCAGAACAATATGTAGTTTTTCACAAGAATTATAATTCGCAAGATAACCGGGCAAAAAACTTATCCTGGGTGACAAAGTTTGAATTTAAAATACTTCAGCCGTCAATACAATCTCAACTAAGATTTCTATTGGGTATGAAGATTGAGAGCATTCTTTCTGATATTTCTATTTTACAAACAATAGATGCGCCCAACCTAAACTGGATGAAATCTGTTACACAGGCAGAAGCAGATGCTTGCTTACAAAAATATGTAGACTTAAAATTTTCAACGCCACAGGAAATAGAAGACTTGAATTGGCATACGCAAACAAGTAAAGATGTCTTAAAAAATCTTAATCCAGATTATAGAGAATCACTTACGCCAAATGCAGTCGTAGTTGGCAATATGATTCCTTCTTATTTTCCTTGTTGTCCACAAGAAAAAAGCGAGAATCCGTTAAAGACGTATTTTGAACAATTACAACCTGGTAACGTATATTACATGAATTCAAAATATAAAGTCCTTGTTCAGCAAACTGCATTTATTGATGACAAGATTATTATTAAATGCGAGAGTGGCGATGGAGAAAATGCTATTAAGCCTTGGAGTGTCAGTACCATTACTTATGATACCGGTTTATATGTTCATGAATTGTATAAGACCTGTTTTCAAGAAATAAGTGCCGATAAATATTTCACAGTCCTTCAAGGTAAAGACTGGACTGGCGGCGATGTGTTTGATGATTATTGCTAGTATTAGATTCTAAAAAGCATTTGTAAGGTCACAAACCAACTAAGTAATATTTTCTTTTCCCCAACTATACTCTCGCTGGAAGAAATCAACAAAGTACTTTTTGTTTGAAAGAATATCTTGTAATGAAAATTCTTTTGCTGTGATTATGTTTTCTATGTTTGGCATTTTATCCTTCCATAAAATCAATTATCAATAATTGAAGTAATTATTGATAAAAAATAGGTTTCAGGGCGAATCTCATTTCTGGTTTTAGTTTCAATGTTATCTTTTAATATTTGTCTTGGTATTATATCCGAACCTAAAATGCGTTTCCACTTTTCAATTTGTCTTGATTTTTGAGACATTACACTAAATCTATTTTTTGTTTTTTTCATATTATATAGATCTGGTAGTACAAATCTCTTTATGTTATTTTGAAAATCTGTATCTTGCTTATAACAGGTATATAGAATTATATTCCACTCAGAATCATTATACATAAGAGTAGATAGCTTTGTATTATTAAAAAAATCCAAGATTTTATCAAAATAATTATCTATATGAGTTAAAAAATAATCAAAACATTTTTCCCAAATAGTATCTGGAAAATTAAAAGATACCCAATCCTTTATATTCAAGGAACTATCAATATTAGCAAATGTTTCTTGTATAAACTCGAAATCATTTTTTCCTGTGTTATGACAAATTTGATTTCGTAATTGATTTATTAGTATAACATTTCGTTTTAAATCACTGTAATCAATTGACGTTATTTCATTAATTATATCACCTAAGTTTTTTTTAATTGTATTAGGTTTTGTGCATAAAAACCATGGCATACAATCATAAAAAAGAGAATTGATATTTAACAACATTGTTAGGAAATTCAATTTATAACTCATACTATTATCATAGTTCTTAGGAGAATAATGCCAAACGAAAAAAAGTCTTCCTTTTCCAATTTTAGCTAGAAAAGAATTTAATAGATTTAATTTTTTTTTTGAAAAAGCAATTGAATTACTATAATCAATCATTCTTACCACCATTATATCCATGAAATACGGAAAAACCCATTACGCCTATACCTAACTGGAAATTATCATCTGTTTTTCCATTTTCTGGCTGAAAATTTCGTAAATTGTTTCGATTACAAAAAATCGGAGATATCCCATTATTTATTTTATTAATATAAACAGAGATTTTACCATTTGGATTAATTTTTAATCGACCTGAAAACTTTAGAATTTCTCCATTTTCATTACATAACATATGTCGTGAATAAACTCGATTAGAAAGATAATATGAATCAGAACGTTCTCTAAGTCTGGTTAAAATAGCAATAGAGTTATTAAAATCTTCTAATTGCGCATAACACAGAGCTTGTAAATATTCTACAATTAGATTAGATCTTTCTGCTTCTGCATTTTGATTCAATCTTATATATTCGGAACAAAGATCTAAAATTTCTTTCCATTTATTAGCATCCATCCTTGTAAGTTCTTTGTCACCTAAGAAGAATGGACGACCATTGTACAATATCCATTTTAACTTTATATATAACCATAAACATTCGGAGTTCTTTTCTATCATTGTTAAATTAGATTCAGAAAAAACAGTCTGATCCAATTCATTATATTTTTCATATTGCAACCTAGTGATATCAGCATGATTGTTCATATTAATTTGGTTCTCTTTCAAGAATTTTGTTGCCTTTAGATATAAACCAACTGCATTTCCTTTTTGAATTAATGATTCAATATAATTATCTGATGTTCCTAAAAGATTTTCGTATACTTTTTCAAATTCCTTTGAAAGAAAAGTATCTTCATCTATATCTTCATTTTCAGCACGTAATAAATCCATTTTTCCAAGCATTTCGTTCAGAATTATTTTGTCTTGCGTATACTCATAAATTTTATTACATGTTTGAAACCAAATAGTATATGAATATGCATTTTCATATAAGGCAAAAACAGCTTCTGCATCTTTCTTTGCAGTAAATAATTCATCAATATTTGTCTTGTCTTTACATAATGCATATCTCGTATTTGCAGTCTCGATTTTTATCATAACATAATAAAAATCCTTAGAAAAATTTGATATTGCAGAATATGAATCTCCTAACGAAATAATTGTTTTCATTGCATTTGTAAATTCTGTATTTGAAATTTCCTGCTTTCTATTTTTATCATCATAAAATTCACGCATATAATTCATTTCAATAAGGACAATTCTTGTATCTATTTTTTTGTTGTTTTCATGCAGGTTATTTAGAGTTTCAATGACTTTATGATAATAATTTCCATATTCTGCTTTATTAAGCTTATATGTAGGTCCAATTCTATGAAGTAAATCTGCTATACATCTTATTTCTCTATTTGCAACATATGATGATGAATATAAGTTAGCTTTTTTTATAAGCAAACATATGTTATCTATAATCTTTTCTGAATTTACATTAAAAGAATTGAGCAAAATTTTTGCATCCAAAGAACTTCTTATAGAAAACGAAAAATCATCATCCTCTTCGGAAAAAATAAAAAATGGTATAGAAGTAATAGTTTTAATTAAATTTACATTTAAATCTGGCAAGAGTTTTATTGCCAAGCTCATTGGAAATGAAACATTATAAACACAACAAATTGCAGTTACGATGAGTAATGTTTGTATATCTTGATCTTTAATTGAAATAGTTTTTTTTATATCTATATCATCAATTAAGCCAGCTTGCATTAGTGCTAATTGCATTAAAGAGAGTTCACATGAATTATTATCCTTACAATGTTGTAAAACAGATTGAATAGATACTTCTGCTTCTTTTCGAATTCCTTGAGTTAATGTTGGTCTTGTTACTGCAAAAAAATGATAGAAAATTGAAAATAAGTTTAGTTCGTCTTTATTAGAATTGATAAAATTCTTAATAGATTCACTCTCTTCGCTTGACAACGATGCTAATGGAGTTATATGGTCTATAAATGATTTTATCTGTGTATTATTCTTAGAGACTAATACTGATAATTCTTGCTGAAAAATATTTTTTTCAGACTTGGCATATCCTGTACACAAAAGAACAAAGTTTCGTCCCCTATTATGTAAATATCTTGCGAGACTTTCATAAGTTTGTGAATAGTCTTCTGAATAATAAGATAGATCACAAACTAGTAAAATGTTCTTTGTCCCTTCATCTTCTAGATCCTTTATAAAATCATCTAATAGACTATATCCTGGATTAGAATATTCAAGATTTTGTGATAAAGGTCGTTCTGTATTTTTAAAAAAATCAATCTGATTTTTTTTCAAATAAATAACTGGATATTTATGTTCTGAGAAAATAGTATATGCAATATAATTTATTGTGACAGTTTTTCCACTACCCGACTGCCCATATAACAAAATGTAATTATGTTTCTGTACATTATTCAAACAATTTTTTACAATCTCAAGTATACTCTTATCTTCTGGTCTTACATAATTAAATTTATTCTCATATCCATACCAACAATAATCATTTGCAGAATTTTGTAAAAATAAATAGAAATAATTTGAATGTAGATAATCAGGAACAGAAATCTCTTGTATTTCTTGATCTGTTAAGATATTAAAAGCTTTAAGAAAATCAGAATACTCTGTTTTTATTTTGCAAACTCTTTTATTATTAATAAAAAAATTTAATTGATTATTTGAATTAACATTATTTGAATCTTCATAAGTGTATAAAGATAAATCTTCATTTCTAAAAGAATCATTTAAGCTATCGTTTGTAGTAAAAACTTCTTTTGAAGTCAAAAATTCTTTTTCTATTTGTTGTTCATCAAAATTGAAAATATAAATTGATTGTTTTCTATTTCTGTAAATAAATTCGGTAATTTTTTCCTCTGTGACAAGTGATGTAAATTTTATAGAATCAAAAACAATATGGCCAAATTGAAGCTCTAATGAAGGAATTATATTAAAATATTGAGTGATGTCTGTCTTCAATTTCATCTTTTGTTCTATAGAAATTGCTTCTATAGAATTGATTCCTTGAAGAAAAACTATATTTAATAAGTTCTTCTTATTTGGTAATTTTTCAAATTCTTCAGGTGATGTTATAATTCTACATTGACGATTTTTTAATTTAAAAAAAATTTCAACAGAAGATATATCCGTGATAGTAGTTAGAACACAATTCCATGGCAATGCAGCAATATCTTTATTGATATTAGATAAATCATTTAAAAACAAAAAATATGGATAGCGTTCAATTTCTGTTAATAGCTCAATAATGGAACTCGATTTCATCTTAGACCTCATTTTATTTATTGTATTATACAAACATCTGTTGCAACAAAGCTTTTTTGCGTTGCTGCCAGGTGGTTACTACTTTTTGTTGATTTTGGATTAATGAATCCATGCTTGAAAGGCAGTTGGCGATTTTTTGTTGTTCTTCTATGCATGGAAGTTTTATTGGCATTTTTTCGAGAATGCCAGCTCCAGAATTCTTCTGGCCACCTCCAATCTGTGTCAATTTAATATACTTCTTTCCTAATGGTGAATTAATAAACTGGCAAATATAAAAGGGATTACATTTTTCTAATTTCAATCTTAAAATTAAAGTTGTGAAAGTTTGTGCATTTTCATATTTTTCAGGTACTACACATGCAATACCTGGGTAACCAGTACGAGTAACAAGAATATCATATTTCTTTAATCTTTTATTCTTATATGTTTCCTCAAAATCATTTGAGATATATATTATATCCGTATCATCTAAATAATTTTCTTTAATGTTTTGATTTCTAAACATAATTACGCCATCGGCTCTGTATGCATGAGTCGCAGAATTAGCAATACCAACAGTAACTTGATGCGCAATATTTTTTATAAGAGTCTCTTCCCACGCAGGGAAGTCTGTGCCATCATCGGATTTGAAGCGGAGTTGCTGGGTGAAAAGTTTTTGCATTAATGCTTTTTTCTTTTTTTGTAAGGAGTTTAGAATCTTTGTTTCTGCTGTGATTATTGAATCTACATTTGAAAGAAAATCTGCGATTTTTTGTTGTTCTGGAAGAGAAGGTGCTAGATAATGTTTTGTTTGAAAAAAGGCCTCTGTTGGAATATTCAATAAACCGTGATTCCTTGCTCCTTCTGCACTTATTTCAGAAACTGATTTGTTCCATTTCATTGAATCAAAATAATGGGTTAGATAATCACTGTTTGTGTCTGAAGTTAATGACATGCAGATATAGAGAGTTGAAACGACACCATCTTCATATCTATCCAAACGTTTAATAGAGCCATAATCATAACCAACAGAATAACTTTTGTTATATGCAAAATCACCTTTTTTCAGAAGATAATAACCAGATGTATCTTTACTGGCAATTTGTTTTTTGAAAAACTCTCCCTGATCTATTAAGCCATCAACAGAGGAAATCGTAAGAGCTCTTGAAGATTCATTATTTAGGTTCTTTCTTGTAAGGCGAGTCATAATATCTGATAATTTTTTCTCTTCCCATTCCCCACTAAACTCTGGGAATCTCAATTTTGGTATATTACTCATTCTACTTCTTTCTTCCCAATAGTTTTTTTTCGGCTTCTTCAAGAGCTTTCAATTCCTGCGCATCCTGTTTGTCGGCTTCTTTTGCTTCATATTCTTTGCGGCGTTTATCAAATTCAAGATAGATTTGTTCTACCTCTTTATCTGCCTGAACTCTTGAACGGCTGCCTTTATCATCAAGAAGCTTAAAATCATTATCAGTAATAAGTTTGTCTATGTTGTCTTCCCAGAATTGCAATGTAAGTGTTTTTCGCATTTTTACGCGGAGTTCTGCTGTATCAAGAAATATGCTTACAAGTCGATTAAGTGTATCAAGTTCATTCTGAGTAAGATAGTTTTTTGAAATATAAATATCCTGCTTGCGGACAACTTTTCCCTTCCAGCTTGTAAGATTCATGTTTGGTTTGGAAGAGTCTGCACGGCTTAAAATAATTTCTGGGGCAGTTTGATTTGTTACTGCATAAATCAGTTTATTCTGAGTTTCGGCAAAAAACATCTGTGTTGCTTTATCACTTCCGTCATAATCAGAGCTTAAGGCAAATAAATCGCGAACTTTCTGGTAAAAGCGTTTTTCGCTTGCACGAATGTCTCTGATTCTTTCAAGAAGTTCATCAAAGTAGTCTGGTCTTCCATCCGGATTCTTAAGACGTTCATCATCCATCACAAAGCCCTTTGTAAGATATTCAGAAAGATTTTCGTTTGCCCATCTTCTAAACTGGGTGCCACGAATGCTTCTTACCCTAAAGCCTACGGCAATTACCATTGGCAGGGCATAATAAGTGACATTGTAATTTTTACCATCTGCGGCAGTTGTCAAATAATCTTTGACAACTGATTTTTCTTCTAATTCCTTATCCTGTAAGACATTAGCAATGTGATGACTAACAAGTTGCTTGGAGGTGTCAAAAAGTAGAGCCATCTGCTGCTGGTTCATCCAGATTACACCATCGCGGGAATAAAGTTTTACATCAGATTTGCCGTCATCTGTATTGTAAATGATCAGTTCGTTTTCCATTATTCCCTCCTAAATCCCCAGTTCCTTTGCAAACTTTTCAAATTCTTTCATCAGAGAATCTCGTTCTGCGGTGGCTTCTTTTAGTTCTTTGTCGATTTCTGCTAAATCAAGTTCCGGCTCTTCATCAAAGGTATCTACATATCTTGTTATATTAAGATTGTAGCCGTTTTCTTCGATTTCTTTCATGCTTGCAACATGGCAGAATTTTTCTATATCTTTGCGATCTTTATAAGCATTCAGGATTTTCTGGACATTTTCTTCTGTAATTGAGTTTTGATTTTTTCCTGGTTCGTATTCTTTTGAAGCATCTATGAAAAGAATGTTGTCCTTGTTCTGTTCGCGGTCATTCTTTAGAACCAGAAGACTTACTGGTATTGATGTTCCATAAAAACAGTTTGGAGCAAGTCCAATTACTGCATCAAGATAATTAAGATTTTTTACTATATAAGTTCTAATTGCTTCTTCTGCTCCGCCACGGAACAAAACTCCGTGAGGAAGGAGCACTGCAATTCTGGCGTCATCCTCTGCCATATGGAAAATCATATGTTCAAGGAATGCCATATCTTCATAACTTTTTGGAGCAAGCTTTCCATATGGGCTAAAACGGTCGTCTTTCATGTATTTATCTGAAGCAGACCATTTTTGTGAATATGGAGGATTTGCAACCTGCACCTGATATTTTTCTTCCCAACTTGAGCTGTTTTCTCCGCCATCTGTAATTGTGTCTGTATGGCGGATATCAAACTGCTCATAATGAATATTGTGAAGAATCATATTCATGCGGGCAAGGTTATAAGTTGTGGGATTACATTCGTTGCCGTAATAGTGACCGACTTTTACGCATCTACCAACCTGAAGCAAAAGAGAACCAGAACCGCAGGCACAATCGCAAACTGCTTTTGTCTGCTTAAGCCCATCGGTTGCAAGTAAAGAAAGAAGCTTAGAAACAGATTGTGGTGTATAAAATTCTCCGGCTTTTTTACCGGCTGTAGCAGCGTACATTCCAATTAAGTATTCGTAGGCATCACCCAGAACATCAATTTCTGTATTTTCCAATTCAAAGTCGATTGTATCGATAGACTTCATTACTTTTGCAATTAAGATGGAACGACTTTTTACATCGCGGCCAAGTTTGCTGGAAGTTAAATCCATATCATCAAAAAGATTTTCAAAGAGCTTTTCTGATTTCTTGCCAAGTGTTGAAGCTGTAATTGAGTTAATTGCTTTGTTCAGATAATCTACATCAAACTTTTCCTGTTCAATTAAATTAATGCAGCTGGTGAATAAATACTTTGGTTCTATAAAATAACCATTGGCCTCAATCATCCAGTCGGTTATAGGCTGAACGTAGTCTTCATTTTTAAAGGCTTCGGCAAAAGATATGCCGTCATCTTTTAAGAGTTCTTTTATCTGTAATTCTTCGTGTTCACTTAAGAAACGGTAGAATAAAAGTCCCAGAACGTAGTTCTTAAATTCAGAACCCTCCATATTGTTTCTGAGGCTGTTTGCCATCTCCCAGAGCTTTTTGTGTAATTCTTCCCGCTGATAAACCTGTCTGTGAGTTGTATTGTTATCTGACATTTTTCTATTCCTTATCCTGTCATTTCTAATGAATACTTATCGGAAGTTTCAATTATAAATAATTTGATTTCTTTTACAACTTTTGAAAGTTCAAGAAAGCCCATTTCTTTATGAATAAGATTTTTGATTGAATCATTATTGAGTATTCCGTCGAATTCATATTCTTCAAAAACAGCATTCAGTTCTTTATATGTAAGGTCATGTTCATTTGCAAATTTTGTAATTTCTTCCTGCTTTGCTTTTTCCTCAAAGCTTCTGAAGCGGTCTTCCAGATCTTCCGGCATTGTTAAGCCATCAATCAGACTTTGAATAAAGGCAATAATCAAATCTGATTTTTTGCGTAAGGTTGGATTTGCAGATTTCTTTATTTTATCAAAAATCTCTGTTAAATCTTTTTCTTTCTGCTGAGGATTTGTCATATCAACATTCTTTAATAGTGTAAGAATGTAATCGACATTTATAACATCTGTTTCTAGAAGTTCAATCTGGAAATCAACTTCATCAAGAATGCTGGACTTTTCGGCAGTATCTCTCCTGCTTAAGTTTTTATGGATGTCCAGATACTGGCTTTTGAAATTATCAAAGTCTTCTTCACTTATTCCTATAAGAGCTTCATCAAACTCGAATTCTTCAAAAGTTTTGAGAGTAGTAATAAGACGAATTACTTCACGGAAAGCAAGAATAAACTTTTTCTGTTCAGTTTCACTCTGGAGATTTGCAGCATCTTGTGGAGTTTCTGCGACCTGCCATAACATACCAAGTGCGGTTTGCAAACGGTCCAGATAGTATTCAAAACTCTTTTGAACAATACCTTCTGTGCTTGCTGAATTAGAATAGAGTTTTAAAGCCTGGTCAGTGTTGTATTTTAAATTTCTATAGCAGACGATATTTCCGAATTTCTTAGTTGCTCTTTCTGTTCTGTTTGTTCTTGAATAAGATTGCAATAAATCCTGATAAACAAGGTTTTTATCTACATAGAGTGTATTCAAAATTTTGCTGTTGTAACCGGTAAGGTACATACGGACAACAATTAAAAGATTGATTTTATTGGCCTTGAACTTTTTAGAAAGATCTTCGTTGTATTCTGCAAAGGTGTCTGTCTTAAATGATGTACCGAATTTTGCATTATAGTCATCTATGATTCTTGCCATTGCATCCTGGCTTGTTTCTTCTTTTGATTCTGCATCTTCATTTACGTCGTAAGTGAAAACTGCAGCAAAGGTAAAGTCAGGGTTCAAACGCTTAAAGGTGTCGTAATATTTTATAAGATTTTCTACACCGCTTGTTGCAAGAATAGCATTGTAGTTTTTATTTACAGTTTTTGCTTTGAAATTTTGAATTATATTTTTGCAAACTGCTTCAATACGTCTTTCGTCATTCCATGCTTCTGCTGTATCTATTGCAGAAACCTCTGTAGAAGAAGAGGCTGCTTCATTCTCATTTAATTTTTGTTCATACACAGAGTTTTTGGCAACGATGGTTTTCATGTATTCAATTTTGAATCCAAGAACATTTCCATCAGCAATTGCCTGTTTTATCATATATTGATGTAGAGGTTTTCCAAAAAGAGTCTCTGTAATGTACTGTATTTCACCTTCTTTCTTGGCATTCTCTTTGAAAATTGGAGTTCCTGTAAAACCGAAATATTGAGCCTTTTTGAAAAAGCCTTTTACATCTTTATGCATTTTTCCGAACTGACTGCGGTGACATTCATCAATCAGAAATACAACTTTTTCATTAGCATACTCTTCCATAATTGATTTATATTTCGGATCATTTATGGCATGAGACATTTTCTGAATAGTTGTAATTATGAGTTTTCGATTTTTGTCCTTTGTCTGTTCTGTAAGAGCTTTTGTATCTTCTGTCTGGTCTACACTGTTTTTTTCATATTCATTAAAGTCTTCTGTAGTTTGTGTATCAAGGTCACGACGGTCTATGAGGAAAAAGACTTTTTTGATTTCTGGATGTGTTATCAGTAGTTTCGCACATTTCCAACAAGTTAGAGTTTTTCCAGCCCCAGTTGTATGCCAGACATAACCGTTATCATCAGAAGAAAGAGCTTTATCAAGCAGAAGTTCTGTAGCATAAACCTGATATGGACGCATAATCATCATGCAGCGTTCTGTATCATTAAGAACTGTGTATAGATGCAGCATTTTAAAAAGTCTGTCTGGATTTAAAAATGCCGGAATAAAATCTTTTATATCATTAATTCTTTTATTTTCTTCATCGGTCCAGTAAAAAGCTGAAGAATGAAGGAATGTATTATCGCTATTTGCATAATATTTGGTATTGGTACCATTTGTGATAATGAAAATCTGGATATACTTAAAAAGACCTGTATATGCATGGCGGCGATATCGTTCTGTCTGATTAAAAGCATCTTCCAGTGCAATTCCACGTTTTTTTAATTCCAGCTGGATCAAAGGAAGGCCATTTATTAAGAGAGTTACATCAAATCTTGTTTCATATTTATTGATAACGGTTATTTGATTTGCAACCTGAACTTTATTATTTGAATAATCATCATAATCCAGGAACTTGATATGAACTTTGCTGCCATCTTCTCGTTCCAGAACATATTTATCTCTAAGCTGTTTGGCAGATTGATAAACGGATTTGTCTTTTAGATAAGTAAGAATGCGGTCGAATTCTGTGTCTGTAAATAGAGAATTATTCAAATCTTCTTTGTTTAAGTTGTAAAGATTTGTACGAAAATTATCTTCAAGAGTTTCTTTGTCTTCAATTTTTTTATAATATGAGTATCCGAACTGCTGCTGCAATTCATTAATGAGCCAATTTTCTAATTCTGCTTCGGATTGGAAACTCAAGATGGAAACTCCTTTTTTCTTTTATCATAACACCAAAAGATCAATTTTACTAGAAAATCAACTAGTGATTGTGACAGAAGATGGCATTTTTAATGGTGCTTTGGTGACTCTTCAGCTGTCTTTCCGCCTCCCGCCCCATTTCAAACTCCCGGTACCAAGGGCTTTTCTGCATCCATTCCTGCACATCTTTGAAACCGTAATCTGCGATAACTCCTGCAATCTTATGAAGCAGTTCTGACGTCGCACTTTCAAACATTTGGCTTATCTCAGCAGTTCCGAAAAAGTGCTTTTTACCGTAGACTGTCTCTTTTGTGTATCCGTTCAACGTATTGTCATACTGCTTAATCTGGCTGTCATATCCGTCTTTGATTGCTTTGTTCGAGTTTGCAAAGGCTGCAGCAAACAAATCAACTATCGGATCCAGCTGTTCATCCCGTGGTTTCGGCGTGTATTCAATTTCAAGGCCGTGTGAACATGCAATAAAAATCCACTTTTCCCGGCACATCTTATCAAAGGTCATTTTGGGATTATTTTTCTTACTGATTTTCTTTTCGGGTTCTGAAGCCCGCACGGTGGGTAGACGAAAACGAAACGTATGTTGAGTTTGAGGCGCAGGGCGGTTGCCCGCCCTTAATAACTTTAATTTGCCGGAGCGGAAATCGCCATTACAGGACGGTCAAGGTTTCGCCGGTTTTTCTTTGGCGCTTTTTTAACAGAACCGCGTGCATCCGGTGAAGGCGCAGAAGGTTATAGCGCAAAATCATAAGCGGAAAAATATTCATAAAGGCGTTTATCATCGCCGCGGGAAAACTCATCCGCCACAAAAGATTTTTCGGGTAAAAGCAGAGCAGCAAAAATCCGATAAAAACGCCGGCAAGATGAATGAGCACGCCGTAATTTGACTCAAGGATAAAGCGCTCTATGTACTCAGGACTTTCAGGGTTTGCGACATGCTTTTTGCTGAACGCCGTAAACATTCCAAGCTCAAGGATGTGGTCTTTCCAGAGTTTTATTCCGAGCCTTTCGTAAACCTTGCATTCTTTTTTTCCGGGCTTATGAATTTTTACATTGTATGAGAACCATTTTTCAGGCAGACGACGGATTAAGAAGGCGGAAATTCCGTCAAGGGCGATGCAGAACACAACAAGAAGAAGCCCCGCGATTATAAGGAATTTGTCTGAGAAGGCTGAATTTTCGGAAACTGAATTTTTGAAAAAAATATTGAAAAAGATAATCGCAGCATCGCCGCCAAGAATGCAAATTATATAAAACCACATATTTTCTCCCATAAAAAGTCAATGAGAAAATTTCAATTTTCGATTTGACTTTTTATGCCCATTCGCAATGAAATGAGAATGGGCAGTTGATAAGAAGGGGCTGTCCTAGAAGTTATTAACAGACTTCAAAAAGGGCGGCCTTTTTTATGTTAAATGAATTTTGTAGATTTTCGTTTATTGTTTTTTTCTTAGGTGTTCATTAATCGAATCAGTTGCCTGAAATCATATCCCAGCATCAATAATCCCCATTCAATTCCAACTTTTTCTTTTCCCCGAAGATGAAATCGCCTGAATTTTAAATTGCCTTT
>OBCM01000033.1_pt1 | contig 22216 bp, 17 predicted proteins | sample 1495921 | NCBI WGS metagenome assembly OBCM01 (sample SAMN03418274, study PRJEB22391) | human gut metagenome | biome: human-gut; feature: organic feature; material: feces | host: Homo sapiens | place: Tanzania | collected 2013-01 | reverse complement strand
AAAAAGAATAAAAGCGCAGGCAGATTTGCAATTTGAGAAGATTTTTGGCGATTGAATTAATTAAAGTGCGGAGCACCCGAATTAATACAAGCGTAGCGCGAGCCAAATCCATCTGAGCAAATTGGAAATATGCCGAAAGCGTTCTTTCGTAATTTGTAAAAAAAACTCGAAATTAAGCCTTTTAAATATTTTTACGAGGGAAAAAACTCCCTCGTTTTTATTTGGAATAATTTTTTCCGCAGGCTGAAAATTTTCAACCTCAATATTGTAAACCATTTTAATTACCACAGGTTTACAATACACTTTATTTTCATTATATTTTTCTTATGAAAAATAATTTACTTCAACTTGCAGAACAAATCACAAACGGAAAACGACTAAGCCATTCCGACAATCTTTCTTTTTTTGAAACCTGCGAATTAACCCAACTTTGTAAAGGCGCAGATTTAATACGCAGACATTTTATGGGAGACCGCATAGACCTGTGCTCCATCATCAATGCAAAAAGCGGCCGATGCGGCGAAAACTGCAAATTCTGCGCGCAGAGCATTTTTAACAAAACAAACTGCCAGGAATACGACTTTCTTGAGCCGGAAGAAATTTTCAGGCAGGCAAAAGCGCTTGCGGATGAAGGTGTGCACCGTTTTTCAATTGTAACATCAGGAAAAGCGCTCTCCGGCAAGGATTTTGAAAAAGCCCTTAAAGCATTCAAAATGATTAATTCAAATCTTAACATAAAAACCTGCGCATCCATGGGATTTATTTCAAAGGAACAGATTTATGCGCTAAAAGAAGCCGGTGTTTCAGGAATCCATCACAACATTGAAACAAGCCGTGCAAATTTCAAGAATATCTGCACGAGCCACACTTACGAAATGAAAATAGAAACGCTAAAAAATGTCAAAGCCGCAGGACTCCGAATCTGTTCCGGAGGAATAATCGGAATAGGCGAAACCTTTTCAGACAGGATTGAAATGGCCCTTGCGCTTTCAGAAGCAGGCGCGGACTCTATTCCGATAAACGCGCTCATTCCAATACCCGGCACAGCCTTTGAAAACCTAAAACCGCTCTCCGAAAACGAAATTCTAAGGACAATCGCAATGTTCCGCTACATAAACCCGGCAGCAGACGTAAGACTTGCCGCAGGCCGCAAACTTATGTCCGGAAAAGGCGAATCCGTATTCTGCAGCGGAGCGAGCGCCACAATAACCGGAAACATGCTTACCTCTTCCGGCACAACAATTTCCGAAGACAAGGAAATGTTCAAAAAATTAGGACGCAATATATAGAAGAAAACTTTTCCAAAATCTTTATGGCTGGCCAAATCCGGGCTTATAGACAAAAAAAAGCGTAACCGGCCTTTTTAACTCTGTAGAAACCCGGACTCTGGCATAGTAAAATAATATTATCCAAAAACAATCTGGTAAAATTCTACCCATTTACCAATTCTCCAGGTAATTTTTTCTTAAAATGAAGGCATGAGTTTTGCTGAAAATTTGAGAGAACTTATAAAAATTTGCGGAATAACCACCAAGGAACTGGCGGCGCAGACCGGAATAAACGAGAACACAATCAGCAGCTATCTAAAGACAAACGGCTCTATTCCAACCGCGGACAAAGCCGTTGAGATTGCAAAAGCCCTGCACACTAGCGTTGAATTTCTGGTAACCGGTTTTGAAAAAGAAAATTTTTCCTACAAGATGAGCCATAACTACAAATTTTCAAGAACCATCGCCTCCCTGGAAAAAATCCCCGAAGGCACCAGAGAGCCAATCCTAAAAATGATTGCCGAAATCAGCCAGAAATTCTCAAAATCCTGACGTCGACGAATGAACGGATTGCTTGGAGAGGGGGAATTTTCAAACCCCATAAATCTCCACCGCAAAGCACACGCGCGCTTCTCCCCTTCCGTTCGTCGCGTTTCACACCTCGATTTTTTCGCCGTGGAGGATTGCGATTGCCTGCGCGATTGAAAGGCCAAGCCCTGAGCCTGCCGTGCTTCTTGAGCGGTCGCCGCAGGAATAACGCCACTTTACGTTTTTTGAAGAATCAATCCCTGAAATTTCAGAAATCCTTCCGTCGTCCAGAAATTTTCTTTCAACAGAAGTTTTTTCAGAATTTGCAAAAAAACTCGACATTCAAACCATATATATTTTTTCGCCCGGATACACGATTTTTATTCATAAAGGAAGTTTTCACTAGACTTTTTTCTTAAAAAATTTTAGTTTTTTTTTAGAATTTAAATATATCGTTTTTTGTAGTGCCCAGCGCGCTATATTATCAACTATTTCGAGTTTAAAATGAAAAAAATTATCCGGATTTTTATATTCGTGTCAGCTTGTTTTTTTTCGTCTTGTACTACCTCAAAAATAAACGAAAGCGCAGTTGAAACTTCTGCTCCTGCTGAAAAAAAACTCAACAAAAAAAAGATTAACCCAATTAAATACAAAGAGGAAAAATTCACCACGGCTTATGAAAACCGGGATTACGAAACTTGCCTTGGAATGTTTTTGTACAAAACCCGAAAAAAAGCGAATATAAGAGATAACCTTGATCTGGCGATGCTTTATTTTCTGAACGGCGAATATGCCCAGGCTTCCGCTGTTTTTGAAAAAACTGATGCGCAAATGTTTGATGCGCTTACAAAAAGCGTTACAAAATCAATTGGTGGAGCTATTGCGAACGAAAATCTAAAGGAATACCGCGGAAATGTCTACGAGTATCTTCTGGTGAACACGATGAATTCCATCTGCTATTATCTGCGGGGCGATTTGGAAAACGCCGTGAACCAGCTAACAAAACTTTCGGTTGAAAAACTTCCTGAATACAGGCGACTTTACGGCGAAGTAATTGTGAATGAAGGGCTTGATCCTTCCGCCAGGGAAAATCTTGGGAACGACATAAAATCCTTGAAATCTTACAGCATTGATTCTTCTGTTTTTACCGCGGATTTGCCTCAAAAACCTACGGAAAAAGATTTTTACAAGGAATCGTCTCTTGCCAGGTATTTGAGCTTGATTTTGCGTCAGGCTGACGGCGATAAAAGCCAGATTGATTCAGATTCCATAGTTTTAAAATCTCTTGTGAAAAATTTTGATTCCGCCGATTCAGAAATTCCTTCCGGAAAAGGCAGACTGAATGTTCTTGCCCTTGCCGGACTGATTGGAAAGCAATCCGCCAGAGAAGTGTATTTTCCTTCAAAATCAACGTTCTTTTATATTCCAACAGGAAATCCTTCATACAAAGCATTGCCTGTTCAGTTCAAGTTTGTATATCCTTCCTACACAGCAAAATCCACTGTAAGCAGCGTTGACGTTGTTTTGAACAATATCGGAACAAAAAAAACAATTGTAATAGAAAATTACAATGCAAATCTTGAAAAATCTGTTAAACTAAGAGCTAGAAAAGAATATGCCACGAGCATGAACCGAAGCATTACAAAGAAAACCAGCGGAATTGTGGCAGGAATTGCAAGCATAAACGCAAGCTACGGAGGACTTAAAGCGTTGTCAGGAAGCAGGCTTGCATACACATTGGCTTCTGTTGCGTTCGACACATTGTGCGCATCAACTGCCGCAGGGCTTGCCGCAATCGATCTAACAGAAACCGCTGACATCCGCCAGGGAGAATTCTTCCCGGAAACCGTAAATGCCGCAGGTTTTACAGTTCCAGCCGGTCTGTACAGCGGCAAAGTGGTTTATCGTTTTTCTGACGGCAGCGTTGTTGAAAAACCATTTGAAACGGAAGTAAAAGATGGAAAGCCTTCTTTGGTTGTTTCATCTTGTATAAAATAGATTTTTAGAGGTGAATTATGAAATTAAAAGTAGTATTGGTAAATTTGCTGGCTATTTCTTCTCTGTTTTTATTTTCCTGCGCAACAACATCTGTAAAAAGATATGCGGCGGAAGACAGTGTAAAAGATTTGAGCGGCTATTGGAACTCCAACGATGTTGACCAGGTTTGCACAACTTTAATTGATTCATGCATAAAATCAAGGCGGATTGCAAATTTCAGAACCACAGAAGGCAGAGCGCCAGTTGTAATTATTGGAACTATAAGAAACAAGAGTGTTGAGCACATCGACACTTCAATTCTTTCAAAAAGATTCCAGAACGTAATCATCAACGACGGAACTTTGGAATTTGTGGCGGACGCAAACCAAAGGGAAGAACTCCGCGCGGAAAAAAACGACCAGGCGGAAAATGCCTATGAAACTGCAAAATCAATCGGAAACGAAACTGCGGCGGATTTTATGCTTCAGGGCACAGTTTCTACAATCGTAGACACAGCAGGAAGACAGCAAGTAAGAACTTACCAGGTTGATATGCAGCTGATTGACTTGGAAACAAATAGAATCGTCTGGTCTGAACAGAACAACGACATTAAAAAATACATAAAAAAATCAGCTGTAAAATTTTAAGACTCGCTTTGAAAAAATAGTTTAGGCAATTTCAGGATTTTTATGAAAAAAAATATTTTTGCTTTTTTCTTTGTTTTCTCCGCCTGTTTTTTGTTCGCCGCAAAAAACAAAATGCCTGAATGGATAACTTTGCCATCCGGCGTTTATCCGGCAGAAAAATATATGAATGGAACAGGTTCTGGAACAAACCGAGAAACCGCAGAGCTTGAAGCTGTAAGAAATCTTTCCTCTGTTTTTGGGCAGACAGTAAAATCAAATACCGCAGCCTCAAAAAAAATGGAGCGGGCGCTTTCAGAAGGAAAAGTTTCTTTTTCATCGGCTGAAAATTTGCAGCAGAACATAACAAGCCAGATTGAAGCCGAAAATCTGATTGGAATCGAAATCGCGGAATATTTTTATAATAAGCCTGAAAAAAAATGGTATGCAGTCGCAATTCTTGAAAGAGAAAAAACTGCCGCCGTTTACCAAAAATATATAGAAAAAAATGATGCGACAGTCCGAAAGGCAATAAAGGAATCCGAAAAAAATCCAGGCACTTTTTACGGCTACAGCGAAATTTGCTTTGCGGCAGAAATTGCCTCGGAAAACGACAAGCTGGTAAAAAATCTTACTGTAATTGATTTTGAAAGCGGCAACGAAATCAGCAAAAAAATTGTGTCGCTTCAAAATACGCAGCTGGCCAAGAAAAAGTTCGCGGAAAATATTACAATTTATGTGCAAATTTCTGGGGACAAGGACAACAAAATAAAATCTGCATTTCAAGATATTTTTTCAAAATACGGATTTAAAACCTCGCCGTCTAAAAAAGAAAAATACAATCTTGAAGGCAAATATTCTTCAGAAATTTCTCAAAAAGGAAAAATCATTTACTGCGTTTATTCGCTCGACTTGGATTTTTCAGACGTTTTGCAGGCAGAATCACTGTTTGCAATAAACTTAAAAGGACGGGAAGGCTCTCTTTCAGAATCCGATGCCACAAACAGAACGTACCGGACTCTTGAAAAAGACATAGGAACTCAATTCAGCAAGAATTTTGATTCCTATATAAACAATCTGTCTTTCAAATAATTGCTTGAAAACATTTGTCTTCCGGTGATTGATTTTATAAACAGCAGATTAAAAATTTTACAAAAAATATAGGAGAAAAAAATGAAAAAGAGTATTTTTATTCTTTCTGTTGTAGCTACAGTTCTGCTTGGCAGCTGCGCCACAACAAAAGTTACTGGTTCTGGAATTAAAGGCAAAGCCGCCAAAGTTCAGAAAAATTACGTAACAATTCTTGACTATCAGGGCGCATCTTTTGGCTCTGAAATTCCTCAGTGGGTTGTTGAAATTGGAAATGGAAATTATTCAGCTGAATATCTTTCTCCAATTATGCCAGGAATTTCAGGCAAAAAACCGTTTGTTGTAGTTGCCCGCGGCGACAATCTTGAATTTACTAAACAGTGGGCCGACTTGGTTGACGTGGAAGTTCAGGTTGGCGACGAAATGCAGCGAATTGTCGGAAAAGCAGTTTCTGCGGCTCAGAAAGGACGTTCAAAGCAGACCGGCGATGTAAAAGAAGCAACAACTTTGGAACAGGAACTGAATATGTACAAGCAGGCAGTTTCTGCAGTTGAACTGAACGGTCTTGAAAAAATCGCTTCATACTGGATTCAAAAAGAAGTAAAAACTTCAAAAAAAGCAAAGGAATCAAAAACTTACTATGAATATTATGCAGTCTGGGGCATGGCAAAAAAACTCTACGACATTCAGATTCAAAACGCTATGAGCAGCGTTGAAGACAACACAGACGAAGGAAAAGCCCTTAAGGAAGCGCTTTCGCTTAAACTTCAGAATATGATGATTACTTCAAACAACGAAGAGATCAATACAGAAGCTGAAGAAGTTCTTGAGGCAAAATAAATAACCCAAGTATCGAGTTTTTTTGAAAATTCTGAAAGAACGCTTTCGGCAGATTTCCAATTTGCTCAGATGGATTTGGCTCGCGCTGCGCTTGTATTAATTCGGGTGCTTCGCACTTTTAGTGATTCAATCGCCAAAAATCTTCACAAACTGTAAATCTGCCTACGCTTTTATTTTTTTCATAAAAAACTCGATATTCGGGTATAACTTGATTTCTTTTAGGTGGCTGTATGAAAAAAAATCAAAAAAAAGCGTTTATTTTAATTTTTGCTCTATTCGCCGCATTTTTTGCAGCACACTCAGAAACTCAGAGCGACGATATTTTTGAAAATCAAAAAATTGAAGACGGCGATTTTTACAAAATCGAACGGGAGCCTTCTAAAAAAGAAATCGAAGACGAAAATTCAAAGTTTTTTGAAAGCGTAAAACAAAAAAAACTTGAAATTCTAAGAAAAATTGAAAAAGAACGTCAGAAGCTTGAATCCTCAAAAACAAAACTTTCTTCAGCAACCGAAAAATCAAGGCTGGAATTAGAAAAGAACAAAGCAAAAATGAAATCCCAGCTTTCAAAAAAAACTGACCAGACAAAGCCTAGACAAAATTTAGAAAACAAAAAAAGTCCTGAAAAAACCGAAACTGATTCGCTCAAAAAAAATGCTCCGTCAGTAGCGGCCACGCCAGACAACAGCCAAAAAGGAAACAAAACAGAATCCAACAAAGCCGAGCCGCCAAAATCAAAATCAGAAGCAAAATCCGCTCCAAAAACTCAGCAAAAACCGCAGTATCAGCCAGAAAATCTGACAGTCGCGGAAGCTGAACAAAAAATGGATGCCGCAATAAATCTGCGCAAAAAATTCATCGACCTTGGAATGGGCTACAAAGGAATCGAATATGTCTGGGGTGGCAAAACTCCCCGGCCAGGCTTCGACTGTTCAGGTCTCGTTTCCTATACCGCAAAACAAAGCCTCGGCATTGACATAAAAGGGAACGCGCAGGATATTTACAACCATACATCACCAGTTTCATTAGGCGACGCGCTCCCCGGCGACTTGATTTTTTTCAAAGGCCCGGCGGACACCAGAATCACGCACGTAGGAATCTACCTTGGCAAAAATCCCGGCGAAAACGATTTTGGAAAGCAAAACCTGTTTTTAAACGCCGCAAGCGCCGGCCCTAGAACCGGAGTAATCATAAGCGGACTAAACGAAAACTACTGGAAAAAAACATTTTACGGCTGCGGCAGAATTATTCCCGAAATTTAAAATCAACCAGCGCATGGCGCACAAGCCGGTAATTTTTTCAAGGCTAAATATTCAAATCAAAACCAAGTGAGATTCCGGAAAAAATCCATGGCAAAACCACTTTTAAAAAAACATCATTTCCGGAAGAAACTGAATTTCCAGCCCCGGAGGATTTTTTCGCCGAAACTTTAAATGGAACAACAAAATTTTTTGACAAAAAGACATCCAAATCAGCAAAATTAAACGGAATGTTGTATTTCGCCTTGAAATCCGCGGAAACCAGTCCTGCTAAATTTAAAAAATCAATGTTTGCAGAATCTTTTCCAGAACCTCCGCCAAAAAGAATGTTTTTTTTGTATTTCCACTCTGCATCATATCTTCCAGATTGAAACGCAAAAAAAATCGAATTAAAATCCATCAAAAAAGAAAATGCACATTTTTTATACTCAAAAGAAAAGCCGTTCAAAAGCGCAAGAGCTTCAATTTTTCCGTTCACCCTGTAATATTTGTAAGGATACAAAAAATAAGCCTGGTTTTTATCCGTCAGCGAACCATTAAAATCTCCGTAAAAAAAAGCCGCTCCAGTATACGGCTTAAATTTCCAGCGAGCAGTTTTCCATAGCTGACTGTATGTGCAGACAAAAAGATTTCCGGCCGCATCAACAAGCATTTTATCATCATTATTCAGCACATGAATTTTTCCAGCGCAAAAACAAAAATCCAGATGATGATTCATAAATGAAAACTGAATGCCACTCGCACCAGAAAATGGATTTTTCACATTTCCATAAAACCAGTAAAAATCGCCTTTTTCAGACTCTCCGGAAAAAAATCCAAAATAAGGTTTTACAGAAAATTCTTTTATATAGAAAGGAACTGCAATTTTTCCGTTGAATCCGCAAATTTCTTCCTGCGTAAAAATATGCTCCGCAGCCACCGAAAGCGAACCGGCAGAAACGAATCCAAAATTCGCTGAAATGCCGAAAAAATCATTCGCATATTCTGCACAGAAATCGCCTTTAAAAGCAGAACCTTTAAAATATTCAACAGATGAATCTAGATAAAAAATATTCGCTCCGGCAAAAAATTTATGCTTTTTCACCGGCAGATAATCGTTCAAATTCCAGTTGAATAAAATAGCCGCGCCTGAAGAATCGCTCCACAAATTGCAAATATTATTTCTGAAGTCAAAAGAATACAATTTTGAAAGCGCAAATCCCAGTAAAAAAAAGAAAAATTTCTTCATCTTAAAAACAAAAAAAAGCCTGCCTGCGCTTAAAATCGAGCACAAAGCAGGCTTAAAACTGCAAGTTTTATTGCAGAGAACTAATTTTAGTAATTATCAAAATAGCCACCAAATTCTCCCATAGGAATCATTGAAACTCCTTCAAAATCCAGGCCAGGAAGTAAATCGCTCAACAGTTTTGAATTTATTTTCAAACCTATTCTAGCATCGTATTCCATCCAGCTGTAATCATCTCCCACCAATTCCCTCATTTTATTTTCTACAGCTTCTTCAATAACATCTGAAGTTTTCATATCAGATGTTATTTTAAAATTAAAAGTGCCTTCTTTTTCTTCTGTCCAACCAGATTTGTAATAATAGTAATCAACAACGCAGTCAATTTTCAAATCAGAACCATCGCGCTCAAAGATGTCAGAGAAATATCCAGCCGTAAAAAGTTTTCCCATGTCAATTCCAAAAGAATTGCCTGAAGAAGACGCATTCCACCTCAGAGTTTCAAATGGATTTTCATTCGGAATATAGAAAATTCCGCCGTTCTTAAGACATTTATTCAAATCTTCCGCCGCGGCAAGAACAACGTTTCCATAGCGAGCAACTTCATCTTTCGCAGCCTGAGGATATGAGCTGGCTGAACTTACAAGATACTTGTAAGAATTTTCAAGAATTTCAATTGCTTCAATGAATGTTTTCTTAGAAGTTTCCATTGCGCCGGCATTTCTTACTTTCAACGAGTTTGTATTTGCAAGTTTTCTAAAAAATCCCCATTCATCCGGGTTTTCACCAAAAAAGTCTTTCGCAGAAGCAATGTTCGCCGACAAGTCATAAGAGCTGAGCCACTGGAAAGTGCCTTTCAAAATCTGCATGCTCGAAATCAAAACGTTCAGTTCAGCTTTTCCAACATAAACAGAAGAATCTCCAAGAACCTCTTCCAGGCCAAGCGCAGAAATTACTTTTGACGGCACAATAACATTTCCTTCAGAAATTGAATCGGCAAGTTTCTTTGCGTTTTCAAATTTTCCGTCAAAAATCTTAAGAATATTGTCAATAAGCCCGTTCGCGCCGTTCGGATTGCAATCCACAAGGTTTCCCAACAAAAGCAACGATGCAGTAGCCGATGTCTGTGTTGACTTTATAAGAGATTCATTGTACCTGTCAGAATTTTTAAGCCATTCTGGAACGTTGAAATCAGGGAATTTTTCTGAATCATAGTCTGACAAAACACGTTTTTTATCGTCATAAGAATATTTATATTTTTTTGTTGAATCTGTAATCTGGGCTCGCACATTTTCTGGCAAACTATAGACAGAAACCAAATATTTTCCAGTTTCATCAAGTCTTACATTTTTCACATAATTTAAATCCGTCGCCCAACAAGAAATCCATTCATTATCTTCATCCAACAGAGCTTCTATATAACATTTTTCTCCGTCTGAATTCCAACCACATCTGTCCCCTGAAACTTTCACGCATTCTGGAGAATAATAAATTTCATCCTTAGACACTTCGCTCAAAGTATAAACATATTCATAAACCCCTCTCTTATATTCTTTAAGCCATTCGCCGTTAATAAGCGCATTCAATTTTGAAGGATAATTTTTTACGCCGAAGTTATTTTTCATAATGCTGCTGACGCTGCTATCAGTACTTATTGTGGCAATTTCAGAAAGTGCATAGTACAATTTTGTTTCATCGTTCTGCTCTTTGTTATATGCTTCCTTGATTTTTGCAACGCCTTCATCATATTTCTGGTCAAAAAGCAAATCGATTCCTTCATTCAGAAGAATTTTATATGGTTTTGAAGAAGCCTTTATTGTTACAGAAAGCGTTCCCTCAACATTATAACCTTTGTAAACAAAAGAAACTGTGCAAGCACCAACAGAAGATGATCTAAATCCTGGAATTTCAACATTGTTCTCGTTCAAAGAAATTGATTTTTCTGTTCCATCACTATATTTTACAGAAACAGAAAGCCCTGAATAATCAAATCTGTCGCCAATTTCATATTCTGTCTTTGGAGAAGTCTTTTTCAACGTAACAGAAGAAATTTCTATTTTTTTTGCAGTGCTCGGAAGCACAACGTTATCTTCTGCAACAAATTTTCCGCCTTCAGCTTTGTCTATTTTTGAATCACCGCTTACATTGATAACAGAATTTTCACCGGCTTTTACATTTTCAATTTTTCCATCGGCAACATCAACTGTTCCAACTTTTTCATCAACAGTTACAGTTCCAATGGAAGAACCTTCTCCGCCTTTGATCGCCGCTCCATCAGCCTTTACTTCTACAGAATCAACTTTTGTTTTTTCAACAGAAACGGAAGCGTCAGTTCCTTCAACAGAAACACTTGTAACAGAAGAATCTTTTATTATGATTGAAGAGCCGCCTTTTACAACAACCGAAACTACACCAGTGCCGTTTTTAATTGTGAAAGATGAACTTTTTACGTTTTCAGAAACAACAATTTTTACGTTTTTTACATTTTCAAGCACAACATTGGCAGCATTTACAGTCAATGTTTTTCCGCCGAAGTCAGCATTTTTAATTGTTACAGTGGAATTAACAGAAACATCTTCTTTGATTTCTTTTCCAGTCAAATCAACAGTCGAGCCGCTGTTGTTAATCAATGAAGAAATTGAATTATCGTCATCTGAACCGCCGTCAGAAGCGCAGGAAACAGCCGCAAACGCAAATGCGGCAGCCAAAAATAAGCATACGAACTTTTTCATATAAACTCCTATACCTTTATTTTTTGCAATGTTTAATTTTGTGAACTTTCTGCGTCTGTTTTTTGGCTGCCGCATTTGCGTTTGCGGCTGTTTCCTCGACTTTTTTGTCAATATGCCATTCAGCCTTGAACTTTTCCTGCGAATTAACTCAACTTTGTAAAGGCGCGGACTCTATTCCAATAAACGTACTCATTCCAATACCAGGCACAACAATTTCCGAAGATAAAGAAATGTTCAAAAAATTAGGACGCAATACTATAGAAGAAAACTTTTCCAAAATCTTTATGGCGGGCAAATCCGGGCTTACAGACAATAAAAAAGCGTAACCGGCCTTTTGAAATCTGTGGAACCCGGACTCTGGCATAGTAAGATAATATTATCCAAAAACAATCTGGTAAAATTATACCCATTTACCAATGTTCCAAGTAATTTTTTCTTAAAATGAAGGCATGAGTTTTGCTGAAAATTTGAGAGAACTTATAAAAATTTGCGGAATAACCACCAAGGAACTGGCGGCGCAGACCGGAATAAACGAGAACACAATCAGCAGCTATCTAAAGACAAACGGCTCTATTCCAACCGCGGACAAAGCCGTTGAGATTGCAAAAGCCCTGCACACTAGCGTTGAATTTCTGGTAACCGGTTTTGAAAAAGAAAATTTTTCCTACAAGATGAGCCATAACTACAAATTTTCAAGAACCATCACCTCCCTGGAAAAAATCCCCGAAGACACAAGGGAGCCGATCCTAAAAATGATTGCCGAAATCAGCCAGAAATTCTCAAAATCCTAACGGCGACGAATGAACGGATTGCAAAGTTTCGTCATAAAATTGTTTCATTAAAAAAACTCCGGCAAGGCAAAACCACTATGGAAATTTTACAAAAAAATGTGTATAGTAATTTTAAGAAAACGCAAGTTGCAAAATAATTCATTCCGCTCGTGACAATCATACTTACGAACTAAATTTTCCAATAGAAAAACAGACGTTTTTATGCTATACAATAATCATGCTCGCAGTTGCAGAAAAAATTGAGACAGAACGAAAAATTCACGCGATTGAAACTTCCGAACTCCACAAAAAGAATTTCGGACAATATTTTACGCCTTATGCAATTGCGGAATTTATGGCTTCTCTTTTTCCTGTGTCAAATAACGACTTAAATATTTTAGATCCTGGTGCGGGAATCGGAATTCTTTCATGTGCAATCCTAAATAGAATTAAAAAAGAAAACTGGAACAATCCTTCAATAAAACTTTCCGCTTACGATATTGACACAGAAGTTCTTGAAAACCTGACGCAAAATCTGATTGAGCAAAAAAAGAATTTCACTGATTTTGATTTTAAGATTCACAATGCTGATTTTTTGGAAAAAACTTCTTTTGAATATTCATTTGGAAAAAATGAAGAATTTACTCATGTTATAATGAATCCGCCATACAAGAAAATTCTTTCAAAGTCTTCCGCAAGGGAATTTTGCCGCTGCTTCGGGCTTGAGACTGTCAATTTGTATTCCGCATTCATGGGAGCCGCAATCGCTCAGCTGAAAGAAAAAGGTTATCTGGTCGCAATAATTCCGAGAAGTTTCTGCAACGGACTTTATTACAAGCCTTTCCGTGAATTCATATTGAAAAACTGCTCGATAAAGCAGATTCATCTTTTTGAATCAAGAAAAGATGCTTTCAAGGACGAATCGGTTCTGCAGGAAAACATTATTATTCTGCTTCAAAAAGGAACTTCGCAGCGTGATGTGAAAATATCATATTCAAACGGTGCAGATTTTGAAAGTCTGATTGAAAAATATTATGATTTTAGGGAAATTGTGAATCCGTTTGATAAAGAAAAATATATAAATATTCCGCTTCCATCGTGTTTGCTTTCAGATGACTTTTTTGACTGTCAGTTTGTTTCGTTAAAAGAAACTGGGATTTCAGTTTCCACCGGTGCAGTCGTTGATTTCCGTGCAAAGAGTTTTATCAGAAAAAATCCTGATGAAAATACTGTTCCGCTGCTTTATCCTGTGCATTTCAAAAATTACAGAACCAACTGGCCGAAAGAATCTAAAAAGCCGAATGCGATTCTGTTAACAGAAGAAACAAAGACAATGATTGTTCCAACTGGAAACTATGTTACTGTAAAAAGATTTTCTACAAAAGAAGAGAAAAAAAGAATTGTCGCCTCGCTTGTATCTGACGGTGATATAAACGCTTCTAATTTCGCATTTGAAAATCACTTGAATGTCTTTCATTCTGATAAAAAAGGTATTCAAAAGGAACTTGCATTCGGGCTGATAGTTTGGCTGAATTCAACATTTCTTGATAATCAGTTCCGTAAATTCAGCGGACATACGCAGGTGAACGCAACAGATTTAAGAAATCTGCCTTTCCCTTCAAAAGAAAAACTTATTGAACTTGGAAAAAAACTTGAAAAATATGACGGCTGGAATCAGGAGCTTTTTGATTCGATAGCAAGGGAGTGTCTTAATGAAAAATCTGCAGCAGCAAATTTCTGAGAAAATAGAACAGGCAACTGATATATTGAAAAAATTCGGAATGCCGTCAGCCCAATTGAACGACAGAACCGCCTATTGCCTTCTTGCTCTCTTGAATGTTACGCCTGAAAAAAGCTGGGAAAATATTGAAAATCATATGATTGGAATAACTCCGATGATGGACTTTACAAAGACAAATTATTTGAAAGAATACGCTCCGAATTCAAGAGAGACTTTCAGAAGATTCAGCGTTCATCAGCTGGTTCAGGCTGGAATCGTATTGTATAATCCTGACGATTTCTCGCGACCTGTCAACAGTCCGAAAGCCGTCTATCAAATTTCACCAGCAGCATTTGATGTAATAAAAACTTACGGAACAAAAGACTTTGAGCCAAAAATTCAGGACTTCTTGAAAAATCAGAAGTCGCTTTCAAAGCAGTATGCACACGAACGCGAAATAAATATGGTTTCTGTACAAATAAAGGACGAACATTCGATTCAGATTTCTCCCGGAAAACACAGCGAGCTCATAAAAGATATTATCGAACAACTTGCGCCAAGATTTCTTCCGAACAGCACTTTGGTTTATATCGGCGACACTGGCGAAAAGTGGGGCTATTACGACCAAGAGATTGCAGGAAATTTACTGTTCAATGTTCTTGAACATGGCAAAATGCCAGACGTGATTCTTTACGTTGAGGATAAAAACTGGCTTGCCCTAGTTGAATCTGTTACTTCTCATGGACCTGTTGATAGCAAGAGATATATCGAGTTGAAAGATTTGTTTTCAAATGTGAATGCGGATTTGGTCTTTATTTCAGCTTTTCCTGACAGAAGCACATTCGTAAGATTCGCGCATGACATAGCTTGGGAAACAGAAGCATGGATTGCTGATAATCCTGACCACATGATTCATTTCAACGGCGATAAATTCATCGGCCCACATAAGTAAAATTTGTTTCTTTCTGACACGTTTTCATCATATTTAATATTTTACCATTGTAGCAAGAATTTTTATATAATTAATTTTTCCACGTATGGTATATATGAAAGGCGGACAAGGTGACAGCCACAATAAAACACGCAGATTTTCAGACTGAATATGAACGCAACAAATAGCGACTTCCGGCAGAAGCTCAGCCTTTCCCCATACTCAAATTTCAACCTATCGATTTCTATGAAAAAAAATTGCTGAATGCGGTATTTTTTTAGTAAATTTATTATAATGACAGAAGCACTGAATTTAGTCTGGTTTTAGAGGCAAAAATGAAATACAAAGCTGTTATTTTTGATATGGACGGAACAATTTTAAATACTCTGGAAGATTTAAAGAACGCCACAAATTATTCGTTAAGGCAGTTTGGAATGCCGGAACGTTCCCTTGAAGAAGTAAGAATGTTTGTAGGAAACGGAATAAGAAAACTTGTGGAACGCGCAGTTCCTTCCGGCACTTCGGAAGAAAAAATCGCCCAGGTTTTTGATGTCTTTCTGAAATATTATGAAATTCACAGCGCGGACAATACTTCTCCTTATCCTGGTATTCTTGAGCTTGTTGAAAAACTTAAAAAATCGGGAATAAAAACCGCTGTAAGCACAAACAAGGCGGATGTTCCCGCGCAGGAACTAGGAAGAGAATATTTTAACGGAATTTTTGACCTTATTGTAGGACAGCAGGATGGACTTAAAGTAAAACCGGCCCCAGATTCTGTAAATAAGATTTTAAGTATTCTTGATATTCAAAAAAAGGATGCAATTTACATTGGAGACAGCGATGTTGACGTTCAGACTGCAAAAAATTCCGGTCTGGACTTTATTGGAGTAAGCTGGGGATTCCGGGGAAGAGAATTCCTTGAAAAAAACGGCGCAAAAAATATTGTAGACAATGCAAATGAAATTTTGGATTTGGTAATATAAATTTTTATTAATATTTTGGAGTAAATAATGGCAAGAACAAAAAAAACAACTCTTCTTGGTGAAAACCTTGTGGAAAATTACAAGATTTTTTTAGACAACGGTAAGACAGAACGCGAATGTGTTGTTCAGATTATTCAGAAAGCCCGCGAGAACGGCTACAAAGACATTTCTGAATATGCGGAGTTAAAGGCTGGCGATAAAGTTTATGTTCAAAAGATGAATAAGGCGATTGCGCTTTTTCAGCTTGGTTCAGAAAATATAGAAAACGGCATGAACATCTTGGGAGCTCATATTGATTCTCCAAGGCTTGATGCAAAACAAAATCCTGTCTACGAAAATAATTTTATTACATATTTAAATACTCATTATTACGGCGGAATAAAAAAATATCAGTGGGTAACACTTCCGCTGGCAATCCATGGGGTAATCTGCAAAACTGACGGAAAAACAATAAACGTAAGTATCGGAGAAAACCCGGAAGATCCTGTCTTCTGCATTTCTGATATTCTTCCGCATCTGGCCCAGGAACAGATGAAAAGGAATGCCTCTGAAATTATAAGAGGCGAAGATTTGGATGTAATCCTTGGCTCTTATTATTTTAAGAAAGAAGAAAAGGATGAAAAAGACAAGAAAAAGAAAAAAGAAGAAAAAATCACAAGCAAAAAAATTATTGTAAAATTATTAAAAGATATGTACGGAATTGAAGAAAAAGACCTTGAGTCTGCGGAACTTGAGATTGTTCCTGCCGGAAAAGCCCGCGACTGCGGACTGGACCGTTCTTTGATTATGGGTTACGGCCAGGATGACCGTTCATGCGCCTTTACATCATTCGCGGCCCTTATGGATTCAAGACCTGCAAAAAGAACAAGCTGCTGTCTTTGCGTGGACAAGGAAGAAATCGGAAGTGTCGGCGCAACTGGTATGGATTCCCACATGTTTGAAAATTCTGTCGCAGAAATTATCGCCCGTTTACCAGGCGGCTACAGCGATTTAACATTGCGCCGATGCCTTGCGAACTGCAATATGCTTTCAAGCGATGTAAATGCCGCGTTTGACCCGATGAACGCAAGTCTTTTTGACAAAAACAACACTTCTTTCCTTGGCGGAGGACTTGTTTTTAATAAGTATACAGGCAGCCGTGGAAAAAGCGGCGCAAGCGACTGCAATGCTGAATTCATTGCAAAAGTCCGCGGAACAATGGAAAAATCTGAAGTAAAATATCAAATGGCAGAACTTGGAAAGGTTGACCAGGGCGGCGGCGGAACAATTGCTTATCTTGCGGCAAAATATGGAATGAATGTTCTTGATGCCGGTGTTTCTGTTTTAAGCATGCATGCGCCGTGGGAAATCACAGCCCGGGAAGACATTGTACAGGCTTACAACGGTTATAAGGCCTTTTTACAGATTGACTGAATTGAGCGGAAGCAATCTTAAAAAGAAAGGTTGCTCCCGAATCCGGCGGAAACAATGAACCTTTTCTGATTTTCTTCTGGAAAAAATCTGTATTTTGCATTGCCGGAAACAGTCAGCAAAAAACTGTTTCTGGCAAAACCGCCAATATTCGGAGTGAACGAAAATGAGCAGGTCAGCGCAAGCTCGTCCGAATAATCTGTTTTTCCGTTTTTTATGTGCTCAAAATAATCCGGAAGTTCTTTTATCGCCCAGGAATCAATTTTATCTTCAATTTTTCCAACGTAATAAGTGCTTATGGTCAGGCGGTTTGCATAAAAAAGAGGCAGCACATTTGATGATTTTTGAATTTCCAGGTTAAAAAGCACGATTTTTGCCATTGCGGCAGCTATATAATCTTCTGAAGGAAATAAAGCTGCCTCAAAAGTCGCGGGAAGCAAAATTGAATTTTTAAGCAGAAGATTCAGGGAAACATTGTCAAAACGACTGTTGACATCCAGATTGTCTGCAAAGGACAGAAAATTGTTTTCAAGCGAAGCGGCAATCTGAATACCTGAATAATCGTAATATTTCATGCCAGATTTTTGAATATTTCCAAACGAAACCGATGCGGAATTTTTCAAGTATAAAAATTCATCTTTCGAGGTTTCAAGAATTTTAAAATAATCGCCTAAACTCTCCGGCTCTTTTTCCGCAGAAATCGAAGATTCGCTTTGCCGTCCTTCTAAAATTGTTCCAGATTCTGAAAATTTTATATATGAAGTTCCATAAAGTGGAATTTTGCTCAAAAAGCTTAAGTTTCCAAAGGTTTGTTTGTATCCGCAGTCATCAAATTCAATCTGCGATGTTGCAGAATACGCAAAAAGTTCTGTCATGGAATTTCCTGTCACATAAAATTTTATTGCCTCGGAATTAGTAAGAAAATTATAACCGGCGGAAACGTACCAGATCGGATTTGTCCATGGCGTTGAAGAAAAATACGTTATTCCAAAAGGAAGCCATACCGAATCAAGGGTTGAAATATTTTTGTTTGCAAAAGTGGCGGTCAACCCTAAAGGAAGAAAAATTCCGTGCGGACCTGTAAAAGTGTATTTCAGCGCAGAAAAATCCTTGCTGTTTTCAATAAATTCTTTTAAATCTTCATTTTCTTGCTTTTTGAAATTTTCATTTTTCTGCTCTTCAAGTTCCTGCCGGTTATTTAAAATTTCTGGAACCGCAGAAATTTCCTCAAAATCAGCCTTTAAAAGGTCTGCGTAAAAAATTCTTGAACCTTTATAAAAATTTGCAGAAAAAACGGCATTTTGTTCTGACAAGACCGCAGGATTGAAAATTCCGCCCGAAACATCTTCCTTAAGCAGCTTGAATTTTGGATTTTCTGACACAAGAAGCATTCCCATGCGCGGAAGAGTATTTTTTTTTGTAAACGAAAATGAAAGAAGTCCGTTTTTTTTGTCAGAATTTAAATCTGAAAAATAATTTAATCCCTGAAAAACCACACCTTTTTCTGGAGACTTAAATATTCTTTCAGTTTTTGCCATCAAATCGAATTGAACTATTGAAAAATCAAGTTTATCTTTTAAAATATAAAAAAGCTGACCGTCGCAGTTTCCTTCCAGGCTGAAAAGCTGCTGTTCAATTGGAAATTCTTTTTCAAAAACCAGCCTGTTTCCGTGGATTTTATTTTTATAAAAATCCAATTCATAAATTTTCAGCGATGAAAAAGCAGAAAGCGTTTTTACTGCGCACAAAAAATATTTTCCGTCTGAATAGACAATCGTCGCATCGCGAAGGCTTTTTTCCGGAATTCTATAAAAATTTCTTTTGCTTATATCAAAAATTTGAACCCTGTTCTTTGGAACAGAACCAGAGCTTGAAGCATACGATTCCACAAGAAATCTGCCGTCTTTAGAAACAGAAAGGCGCGAAACTTCTGGAATTTTGTGCAAAACCTTCGCTTTTCTTTCCAGAGCGCCTTGTCCGCAGGTCTGTTTGTTTACGGTCTTTTTGTATTTGTCATAAAAGAAAAAAGTGCTTCCAAAGCTTGTTATCGCCGGATATGCAGAAAGCGTCTTTCTTAATCCTGCGCTTTTTATCCATGAATTTTCAGCGGGATTTGCAGGTATTTCGGGAATTTCAATTTCGTCGTAAAATTCATTCCATGCTGATTTTATTGGCATTCCGTAAACTTTTTTAAAGCAGCCAAAATAAGTAAGACTTTTTAAATTTACACAGCGGTACCAGAATTCAGCGTATTTTTCCATTCCGAATTTATTCTGAAGCCATGCGCAGAATGCTCCGCCAAAAATATAGCTAGTATTTCCAGCCGGAAAAACGTCCATTGCGCCCTGAATCTCCGAGTATTTTGGAAATTTTCCTTCAATCTTTGCCTGCTTCAGGATTTGCAGCGCATATTCGCTGTTAAGCCTTCCCTCGTTTTTTTCGCTTTCAATTGAAACAGTCGCACCTTCTGCCCAAGCCTGGGTTATTGTAAGCAACGCCGGATTATAAACATCACCTGAAATTTTGTCAAAGTTGAACCAAAAATCATTTCTTAAATTGTAGGTTATTGCATGGATTAATTCGTGCCGGAAAGTGCTCAGCGTTTCCTCCGAAAAAACAGCAAGGCTTGTGGAGCAGACTGTGTCAAAAATTACAATGTGATTAAAAGGAGCGCTCGAAAAATATGCGTTGAATTCATCCTGCGCAGAAGAAATTACAACCGGAAGCCTGAATTTGTTTTTCAAGCTGAATTTTTCCGCAAGCTCCTCATAAACTAAATCAGCATTTTCGTAAAGAATTTTTGCGGTTCGCCCGGAGTTTTCTGAAAAAATTATGTCAAAATACTCTGTTTTATTGATTCTGATTTTTTTTTGACCGCTCATTATTCCTGTGTGCGAAAAAATATTAAGGCATACAAAAAAATATGCGGCTTTTAGAAATTTTTTTTTCATTTTAATTCTAGAATGTAAGTTCATTTTTAATATTCAGAATGTCTATAAGTTTTATTAAATATTTTTTGTTTCCAGCTGGTGATTCAACTGCAATTTTTATGGTCGCATCAGAAAATTCATCCGCAAGTTCCTGTCCGTAAACTTCAGAAATTAATTCCATGTACTCTGCGTCTGTCATTTCTTCGCCGGTAAAAACCGGAGACATAAACATATCAAGGTACGCCTGCAGTTCCTCCGGCAATTCGTCGTAAAATTTAAGAAGATTTTTTTTGCTCACTTTTATTGAAATCTGTTTCTGCCCAAGAAAAATCATTCCCGAACGTGAAAACGGATCAGTTGATTCCGGCGAAAGTTTTCCGGTTACAAAAAGATTTCCCGGACCGGAATTTTTTGCATTCACGCTTTTAAATCCCGCATTTTTTAAGATTTGCGAAATTTCCTGCGCATCAAAGACAGATTCATTTTCTTCTGTTCCTGTCGCCGCTGAAAGGATATTTAAAAATCCCTGCCCAGAATTTATTGAATAGCTAAAATTGACTCCAGAAGTGTCCGCGGAAATTTTTAATTCATTTTCGCATGATGAAAAAATACAAATTCCTATAAAAAGAGAAAAAGCCTGAATTATTTTTTTAGAAAAAACTCCCGGTTTCATTTTTACCTTCTATTTCTTAAAAAAAACAGACATTGGGAAAGTTACACGAACGCCAGTACAGAATTCCAATCCTGCCGCAACAGAGTTTAATGGCGACAATGCCGAATTTGAAGTATTATTGAATATACTATAGCAAATATCTTGTATAAACTGAACTTTAAATTTTCCTTTCGTTATGGATGGAGTATTAAAAGTCACACCAAGAATTCCAGGAAATACAGACGCTTCAATCTCTTTATCTGAGCCGGGCAGAAAGCAAGTTCCAAAAGTAAAAACAGGTCCCGCATAAACGCGCACATAATTTCCAAAAAACAAAGAAAAAACGAGCGGAACCTGGAATGCCCCGACTCCATAATTCCAGCGGAGCATTATTCCTGCTCCCGGAGAAAGAATTGCCCCACGGTAAACAATATCCGCTTCATTTGTCAATCCCCGGAAATTCGGAATAAATTTGTCTTGCGTCATAAGCGACCAGTCGCCTGTAAAAGTTCCCATCAAAGAAAGTCTGTCTGTAAAACTTCCGAAACCTGCCGCGCCTTCCGCGTCATTTTTTACAAACTCAGAATCCAAAGTCTCATAATTCGCAGAGCTTAAGAATTTTCCGGAAGAAACATAATGGCTTTTCCAGTAATTTTCTTGCAGGGAAGAAAGTATTACGCCTGTATTTGGACCGTCGCTTACTGCGGAAATAAACTGACCGTTCCCGACATATAAACCTACATGACTTATAGAGCCGTCTCCAGTTGTTTTAAAAAATACTAAATCTCCTTTTTCCCGCTTGCTGTCTGGAACAATTTTTACATAGCTGTATATAGCCTTTACAGTTCTTGGCAGCTGATATTGAATTGATTCCCGGGCAACTGTGTAGATTAATCCGGAACAGTCAAAAGCCTCCGGACCGGTTGCGCCGCGCACATAAGGAGCTCCTACATATTTTTTTGCTTCGGCAACGAGTTTTTCACGGTAAACCCGCGATTCTGATTCGCTTAGCTCTGTATGCGAAAAACATTTTGTCGGCAAAAAAAACAGCATAAAAAGAGCCAAACCGGTCGCCAGAAACAATTTTATTTTTAAAACAAATTCACTCATATCTTATTTTTCGGATTTTTCTTATCTTTTTTTAGATAATTGTACCAGGTTTTTAATTTGAAGTTCAAAAAATAATTATATAGCCTGAATGTCGAGTTTTTTTGCAAATTATGAAAAAACGCTCTCGGCATATTTCCAATTTGCTCAGATGGATTTGGCTCGCGCTACGCTT
>OBCM01000032.1_pt1 | contig 22419 bp, 15 predicted proteins | sample 1495921 | NCBI WGS metagenome assembly OBCM01 (sample SAMN03418274, study PRJEB22391) | human gut metagenome | biome: human-gut; feature: organic feature; material: feces | host: Homo sapiens | place: Tanzania | collected 2013-01 | reverse complement strand
GAAGATTTTTGGCGATTGAATTAATTAAAGTGCGGAGCACCCGAATTCGAGCCAAATCCATCTGAGCAAATTGGAAATCTGCCGAGAGCGTTCTTTTATAATTTGCAAAAAAAAACTCGAAATTAAGGTTAAATAAGAGTTTTGTCTCTTGTGTTTTTTTGGAGGACAATATGAAATACAGAATAATTACAATCAGCCGGGAATTTGGCGCAGGCGGACACACTGTTGGAAAAGAGCTTTCCGGAAATCTTGGAATTCCGGTTTTTGACGGCGAGATAATCAAAAAAGTTGCGATGGAAAGCGGCTTAAGCGAAAAATTCATTGAAGAAAAAGGTGAGTACGGAAAAAAATCCGTGTTTGAAAATTATTTTTCAGCCGGAATGTATTATAAAGGTCCGTCCCTGGAAGATGAAATCTGGGCGGTTCAGACAAAAATCGTAAGGGAGCTTGCGGAAAAAGAGCCATGCATAATAATCGGGCGATGCGCGGATTTTATCTTAAAGGAAAGGGAGGATGTCCTTGATGTGTTCCTTCACGCTTCCTGTGAAAATCGCATAAAGCGGCTTGTTTCCGAAGGCGTTGATCTGGGTAAAAAGCCTGAGAAATTCTTAAAAGACCGCGACTGCAGGCGTTCTTCGTATGTGCATTTTTATACTGATATGAAATGGGGCGAGGCGCGCAACTACGACATGAGCCTTGATACCGGCAAATTAGGAATTGAAAAGTGCGCCGAGCTTATTGAAAGCGTTTATAAAAACTAAAAATTCCTTGCAATGACTTTTCCTGCGCCGCCTGTGTGTGGGAAAAAGTCCGGTTCGGATTACCAGTCGCGCTGGATGTAAGTCGCTTTCGGTCTTGCCGTTATGTCTACGCGGCGGTTCTGTGCTCTTCCTTCTTCTGTAGTATTCGGGGCGACCGGACGCGTGGCGCCGTAACCCTTGTAGGTGAATATTTTTTCAGGAATTCCTTCGCCTACAAGCGCCTTCATCACGGTTCTTGTTCTTTCTATAGAAAGGTTCATCTGTCCGACCGGTTTTCCCAGGTCGGCTGTATGTCCTTCAACAAGAATCGTAAATTCATTGTTCTTTATTATTGAATGCAGCATTTCCGCTATTTTTCTGATTCTAGGCGCTTCCTGCGGCAAAAGCTCCGGTGAGTCTGGAATAAATTTAAGGTCAACGCTGAAAAGGATTCCTGTCAAACTGTCGGTAACGTCAATGTCCGGCACTTTGTTTTCATATATATATTTTTTTATTTCCTTGTAAGACGCGTAATATTCCGGTGTTTTTTCCGGTATTTTCACATCATACACAAGATTTTTTTTATCAAGAAGAATCACAACTTTTCCGTCGCGCAGAAGTTTCCTGTTTGCTTCAACAGTAAGGATTTTCAGTGCGTCTCTTCTTCTTATAATCGGGTCGGTTCTGTTTCTTCCGTAAACTTTGCAGGCTTTTATGTAAAGCGGATTTCCCCCGGCTTTCTTTTCGTAAATTTCAAAATCATCCTGCCAGTTGTATTCAACAAGACCTTCTGATTGCACGGTTTTGCTGTCCGCGATGTTTTTTTCATAGACAATGTTCATGTCTTCGTCCCAGACAGTCGGAAAAAACGCAGGAAAGACCTCGCTTGAAACAAATTCTCCGTGAACCGGAACTGTTCCGCGCGCATCAATTATTATTCCTGTGTATTCGCGGCTGGAAACAATGTCAATCGGCTCTTCCGGCGTGTATGGATAGCGGTGGCGCACAAGAAGTTTTCCAATCTTGTTCATGTCGATTACATTTGTGGTCTCGGCGGAATCTCCGTCCTGCGAAAAAACCGGGAACGTCTGGCCGGCGTTTTCTATAATATCTGTTATCTGTTCAAGCGTAATGGTTTCCTCAAGGATTACGTCTCCTATGTAGTTTGCGGAGTCAACGTAAAGCGAAAGAATCGGGTTCTTCAAAAGCGACGGAGTTTTGATTTTTATAAGGCTTTCCGCGGAATTTCTTCCGGCAGGAAGTTCGATTCCCGCTTTTTTAAGTTCAAGAGAAATTTTCGATGTGAATTTTTTTTCAGTCCAGTCGACCTGGCTTTTTGAAGACAGGGTAGAGTTGTCAATCTGCGCATAGGCAGAAGACAAATTGCCGGCAGTGCTGAAAAATGCGGAAACCGCAAACGCAAACAGAATTTTTTTCATATTAATTACCAGATTGATTTTCGGCTCATTTAACCGGATGTTTTAGTAAAATATCCCATTTGTTCCAGGGCATAGGCGGCGGAATCTTTCATTCCTTCCGGAAACCTTAGCGTATATTTTTTGTCAGGCGGAGTAACGTGCTTTGTAAGCGCGCTGTTCAGGTCGTAAAGTTCCTTGATGTCGATTCTTAGTTCGTGCGCAAGCGCAGACAGGTATACTGAATCATATACGGTTACATAGTCAAACATTCCGGCTCTGGTTTCCAGCGTTGTGCCGTTCCATGCCCGCGCCTGCGGAAAGTTTGCTCCATAGTACTTTGAATTTTCAACCACATCAGCGATTGCAAGAAGTTTCGGAACGTAGCCGCTTGCCTGCGCGCTAAGGAAGCCGTTTTCCCTTAAATACCAGAAATCCCGGCTTTTTCCATTTTTTATGGCTTTTTTTAATGCCCCGGCGCCGCAGTTGTATGCGGTTATCGCCAGAAGCCAGTCCCCGAAAGTCCTGTAGTTCTCGTTAAGTTTCTTCAGCGCAGCCTCAGTCGATTTCCAGGGGTCAAGGCGCTCATCAACGTAGTCGTTATATTCCAGCAGCCCCGGAATACTGTTCAGCATAAACTGCCACAGACCGGTCGCCCCGGATTTTGATTTTGCGTAAGGATTGTAGTCAGACTCCACCAGCGGAAGATATTCCAGTATGGCAGGCATATTCCGCTTTTCAAGTTCGTTGCGCACGAAAATTCTGTACTGCTGGCCTTCTTCAAGAACTTTCTTCAGGTAATTTTTGTGCGTGGTTAAATATTTTTTGCGCAGTTCCTTTACCGCGGCGCTGTCCATTCCCGGATATTCAACCGGCTTGTACGCAGGTCTGCCTGATGTCTTTTCAGCCGAAAAAATGCGGAACTGGAGAAAAATTAAAAAAAGCCCGGTAAAAAAAACTGTCTTTCGCCGCATCAGAGCTTTTCGCCGATATATATGCCCGCCCATTCCCAGTTTCCGTTTATGTCCGGGTCAAGCGGAAAGTTTACTTTTCTAAAGTACAGATACCATACGGAAACATACTGCGACCATCCCCAGGTTCTTAGATATGCCTCGTTTGAGGTGGACATTTCGTCCAGCTCCGCATTGTACCGTACCCGGTTTCCGCGCATAAAGTTTTTCATGCTGAATTCTTCCTGCGCGTTCGGATCCATTTCGTCCTGCTTCCACGACATTGAAAAGAAGTTCACGCGCGCCCTGTATTTGTCCAGGGAACGCCAGTCGTAGTTGCGTATCGCCTTTTTAACAGCCTGCTCAAGCGCGGTAAGGCTTTCAAAAGTCCAGTCCTTTGGAGAGTTGCTGAATCCGACCAGCTGCCTGGCTCGCTTGTACGCGTTCGGTTCGCCCGCAATCTGAATTGTGGAGGAGTCCGGCTGGGCAAGGAACATTGAATATGATTTTAGCGCCGCGTTCCAGTCGCTCTCCTTTTCGTATTCAAGCGCAAGGCGCAGGTAAAGCTCCGTAATGGAAACGTTTGTTGGAAACCTGTTTATAAGCTCATTGAAGTAATGAATCCTGCTCTGCGGATTCGTGGAGATCTGAATAAGGTTCTGCAGGCAGGTAAGATGCACGGAAACGCCTTTTACAAGCAGGTCCTGATAGTTTACAAGAATTCTGTCAAAATAGTATTCGGCGACCGGCTCTGCTCTGTCGGCAAGATAGGCGCAGGCCGTAAGGTAAAGCCAGTATGCGTTGTAGGTGTCATCAGGATGCTCTTCTACCCAGTTTGTAAGAAAAAGTATTAGGCCATGCCGGTCGTTCAGGGAAACATGATTTGCCGCAATCTGGTTTACAATTGCGTATCGGCTTACAGGTTTCAGGCCGTCCTGCTCAAGAAGCGCGAAAAGCTCGTCCTGTGATTTTTCAATCGCCGCGGTCTTTTCGTTTTTTTCATTCCTGCAGGAAACCAGAATCAGCGCGCAAAGCAGAAGCGGAACTGATACAATTTTTTTCAATACCATATTTTTAAATTTACCATGTTCATTAGTTGTTGGCAAGATAAGGCTTCTTAGTGTATTCTATTATGACGTTTAAAATATTGAAAAGTGAAATTTTCAGGGAGAATACATGAAGAAGCCTGGTGTTAAATTTTTGAATGCGATCCTTGCATTTGGAATGTTGCTTATTTTTGTAGGCGTTATGCTCACCCTTGCGTTTGTAGGAGAAAGCCCTAATTTTGCGAACTGGAGTATTCCTGTAGTTGTTTTTTTTGCGGGGCTTGCGGTCTTGTACAGCGAAATTGCGTTCTCACGGTCTCCTTTTAAACTGTTCCTTGGATTGAATTTAAGCCTTTACGGTATTTTTTCGCTGGTCCTGGTTTTTGACTTTTTTTCAGTCGGACTTGAGACGCTCTGGCCGTTTTTTGTTGTGCTCACAGCCTTAAGCCTTGTGATTGCGGCACGCACCACCGGAAAAGTTTTCGCCATAAACTATGACCTGCCGGCAATTTCGCTTTTTGTCCTTGGAATCGTGTTCTTTCTTTTTTCTTTCAAAATAATAAAAATTCCTTTGAGCAGGCTGGCTTTGCTTATCTGTCCTTTGATTTTGATTCTTTCGGGAACTTTTCTGGTCATCCTGTTTTTTCATAGAAAATCGCTTCTGGAGATTCTTCCCGAAGATATGTCCGAAGCGTTGAAGAGTGAACCGAATTTTACCGATATGGAAGAATAGCTGGAAAAATTTTTGTGACTTTAAAAAAAATCGGCATTGGAAGATATATTGTTTTTCTCATTTTTACCGCGCTTTTTTCAACGCTGATTTTTTCGTGCGCGACTGTTCCTGAAAAAACAGGCGGCTCTCTTGTTTCCGGAAAATTTACAGGAAACCCGGAGGAAAAAACCGCTATAAACCACAAGGCTTCTGAAGAAAAGAAAAACAAAAGCTACACATATTTTTCCACGGTCTCGGAATCAATAATGGCGGATGTAAGGATTGGTTCTCCGTCTTCGCTGCGGCGCGCTGTTCAGGCGATAAGAAAACAGAATTCAGAGCTTTCAGAGAACGAGAAAGTCCTTATTGCCGTAGAGGCGAACATAATGCGCATGGTCTGGACGAACGAGAGGGTGGACTGGGAGTCGCCCGAAGTCTCTTCCGGGAATTCCTACCTTGGCGCGATAAATTCCGCGAAAAACGGAATCTACGATACAAGCACCGGAAATGTCGACTTTCTTACGATTGTGCTTCCTTCGCTGGTCGTTACAAAAGTCCAGGATGTTTCGCCGTTTTTTTTTGAATCGGAGGCCGCCTTAAAAAAAGGGCTTCAGATTTGTCCGGATTCAGTTCTAGCTAGCTATCTTCTTGGAACTCTGTACAAAAAAAATTCCATGTATCCGCAGGCTGTGGAGCAGTTTGGGTATGCCGCAAAAAAAGCGCCGGAAGTTTTTCAGGTTATGTATGCCTATGCTGAATCCCTGTATCTTGCCGGAAATATGCAGGAGTCCGAGGCGCAGGTTAATTCCCTTCTTGCAAAGTATCCTTCCGACACAGGAGTCCTTAAGCTGGGCGCAAACATTTACTTCCTAAAAAAAGACTATTCAAAGGCGGAAGAATATATTTCGCGTGTGCTCCAGCAGGAGCCTAACGACCTTGACTCGGTTCTGTTCCGCGCTAAAATCCTTATACAGAAAAAAGACTACATCCACGCGGCATCTCTGCTCGATGTGTATTCAAGGCAGGAAAGCTCCTCAAGGGAATATCTGCTTCTGCGCTCCCGGATTCAGTTTGAATGGTCAAAAAACAATACTGCGGCGGTTGCTACGGTGGAAAATGCGCTGAAAAATTATCCGGGCGACAAGGATGTCCTTCTGTACGCGGCAAGAATTTCCAGCGCGACCGGACTTCCTGTGGCCGGACAGACTGCGGAATTTTACGCAAATCAGGTTCTTGCGCTCGATCCGGAGGAAAAATCCGCGCTTTTCTACGCCTCCGAAGGATTTATCCGTAAAAAGGAATGGCAGAAAGCGTATTCGGCAAGCCACAAGCTTGTTTCAGAATACGGTTCGGACAAGGAAATTCTTTTTAACCATGTTGAAATCTGCCTTGCCCTTAAGCGTTACGACGAAGCGTGGAATCTTGTTTCCCAGGCATACCGCCAGTCTCCTTCGGACGAAAGCGTGGTGCAGTCTTATATTTCCGTCATGGTCGCCTCCGGAAGAAGTGCGCAGGCGCTGTCGCTTATAAACCAGCAGATAGATTCCGCCGGCGCGAAGTTAAAAAGTTTTCTGTATTACCAGAGAAGCTTTCTCCGCGACTCGGAATCCTTGAGCCTTTCGGACCTTCGTTCAAGCCTTATTGCAAATCCAAGGAACAGCGACGCCCTTTACAGGCTCTACGAAATCTATTTTGAAAAAAACGACTACAGAAAAGCCCAGTATTATCTTAAGCAGGTTGTCGCGCTTAATCCGGCGGATTCAGAGCTGCGAGTTCTTAACGAAAAGCTCAATTCCCTTATAAAATAAATTTGACTATTTTTTTTTAGACGATATTATATCTGTATGAAAAAAATTACGCTTGCCGCTGTTGCGGTCATTCTTGTTTCCGCAGGACTTTTTGCAAAGCCAAAAGTTGTTCCTGCGGCGGTTCCTGGTTCTTTTGAAAATGCGGCTCCGGCAAAGATGAAAGACATTCTTGCGCTGGATAAAAAACTGTCGCCAAAAGATAATGAATTTGTCATCTATTATTACAGAAAAGATGGAAATTATGCTCCATGGGCGCTGTGGATTTGGGCTAATCCCGGCGGAGACGGCGGAGCAAGCTGGCCGTTTACTCAAGAATGGAAAGTTTCTGACGGAATCGGCTATATGCGCCTAAGGCTCGACGGCTCTTCTACCGGCGGAACAAAAATCTGCGCGGAAAACGGCGGCCTTGGACTTATCGTTCGCCAGAAGGACGAATGGAATAAGGACGGAAGCGACGACCGTATGTGGAACATCAGCACATCAAAGAAAGTCGCTGTTTTTTCAGGCGACCAGCAGACTTATGCGGCCCTTGACTATAAGCCTTCTGTAAAAAGCGCGGAGCTTCTTTCCCTTGAACAGATTTCCGTGTCGCTTTCAGGCGGATTTGCCCTTGATGTTGACGGCGGAAATTCAGGCTTTTCAGTTGTAGGTTCAGACGGAAAAGAATATGAGATTGAAAGCGTGATTAATTCGGATTCCCCTTCGGACCTTTCGCAGAATATGGCGAAGAATATCCTTGTAACATTAAAGCAGAAGCTTTCCATAGCGGATTCAGTCGTTGTGAAAAATCCGTCGTTTCTGGCTGACGCGAAAGTTAACGCTACAAAACTCGCCGTAAAGCTCGCCGAGACAATGGTTCCTTCAAAGGACGAGGCTCTTGGCTGTGTCTATTCAAACGGCGCGGCGGAGTTTAAGCTTTGGGCTCCTACATCTTCCGATGTCGTTCTGAACATATATAAAACGTCATCACAGAAAAATCCGGATTATTCTGTGGCTATGCAGATGAATCCGAAGACCGGTGTATGGTCCTGCTCTTTTGACAAAATTGATCCGGACGGACTGTTCTATGACTACACCCTGAAGAATTCCAAGGGAACTGTGACGGTTCTTGACCCTTACGCTTCTTCAATGGCGGTGGACTACGGAAAGGGCGATTTTGTCCGCGCCGCGGTTATTGATTTTTCAAGCGAAAAAGCCGGAAAACTCGACGCTCCGTACGTGAGCCTTGCAAAACGCGAGGATGCGGTGATCTACGAAATTTCAGTGCGCGACTTTACTTCAAGTCCAGACTCTGATGTAAAGAACATTCCCGGAACATATAAAGCGTTTATAGAAAAAATTTCATACCTTAAGTCGCTCGGAATTACCCACGTCCAGCTTCTTCCTGTCCTTAATTTTTACAGCACAAACGAACAGAACAAGGCTTATGAAAATTCCGGAACAGTAAATGGCAACAACTATAACTGGGGCTATGATCCTTACAATTATTTTACTCCGGAAGGATGGTTCGCGACCGATGCGACAGATCCTTACTGCCGCATCCGTGAGCTGCGAGAACTTATAAACGAATGTCATAAGGCCGGAATCGGCGTGCTTCTTGATGTTGTCTACAACCACATGGCAGGAACGCGCTTTCTGGACGACATTGTTCCTGGCTATTACTTCCGAACAAAGCCGGACGGAAGCTACACGAGCAATTCCGGCTGCGGAAACGACACGGCAACTGAGCATTTCATGATGAAAAAACTTGTCATGGATTCAACTTCGCACTGGGTAAAAAACTACAAGGCTGACGGCTTCCGCTTTGACCTTATGGGACTTATGGAAGCGACTTCTGTAACAGATTCCTACGCGCTCTGCGCAAAAATAAATCCTTCCGTTCTTTTTGAAGGCGAAGGCTGGAAGATGTACAACGGTCCGAAGGAAACTTTTGGAATGGATCAGAACTACATGCTTAAGACAAATTCTGTCTCTGTTTTCAATGACGAGTTCCGCGATGTCTTCAAGGCAGGCGGATTCAACGAGACCGGCCGCGGCTTTATCACTAAAAAAGGCGCTTCCAGCGAAAAAATCCTTCGCAACGTGCTTGGAAATCCTGTGGTTAATTATCATGCGGACCAGCCTGGCGACAATCTGAATTATCTTGTGTGCCACGACGGACTTACTCTTCACGACGCGATTGTGAACAACCTTCGCCTTGACGAGCATAAGGACAGAAAAGAGATTGTCCAGCGCATAAAAATGGGCAATTTCTTTGTGCTTACATCTCAGGGACTTGCGTTCCTTCACGGCGGACAGGAGCGCGGAAGGACAAAGCCGAACATTTCCGGGGCAAAAAATGAATGTGTAGGAAATTTTGTCCGCAACAGCTATGATTCTTCTGATAATATAAATCAGTTTGTATGGACTCTTGAGCCTGAGTACGAAAACCTTCTGGAATACACAAAAGGCTTGATTCAGCTAAGAAGCTCTTTCAATGTGTTCAGAATCGGAAATGCCAGGAAGATTCAGAAATCGGCAAAGGACCTCGGGCTGGAGGACAACCTTACATTTGGCTACACTATAAAAGACGGAAAATCAACATGGGCTGTGCTTGTTAACGCAAAAAGCGAAAATATTAAAATAAATGTTGGCGTTTCTTCAAGAAGTAGTGTAATATATTGTGATAGCGATATTGTTGATGTTAACGGAATTAAAGAACCTTCCGGCGTTTATGTAAACGGCTCTGAGGTTGAGCTTGCTCCGCTGACGGCGACTGTAATCCGCTTTAATTAAACTTGTTATTTTAGCCAATAGTAGGCTTGAATATGGAGGAAAAAATGAAAAAATTAGTTTGTGCAGCAACTGCTATGGCTCTCGCTGCGACTACTTTCGCTGCTCCAAAAAAAGTAGCATTGAAAGTATGGGAATCAGAAGGTCCTGAGAAGGCTTTTATCACTTTTGCTGCCCGACAGTATAAAAAAGTTGATCCAAGCGTAAAAATCACTTACGAGCCAGTTGGTTCAACAGACTCTCGCGCAAAGATTGAGCTGGACGGACCTGCCGGAGTTGGCGCAGACGTCTTTGTTGCTCCACATGATCATATCGGTGCATTGGTAGAAGGTGGACACGTTCTTCCTGTTGATGATGCAGACGAATATCTTGCAAACTTTGAAGATGTTGCAAAGATCGGTGCAAGTTACGGCGGCGCTGTATACGGTTATCCGCTCGGCGCTGAGACATACGCATTGTTCTACAACAAGTCGCTTGTAAAAGAAGCTCCAAAGACTTGGGATGAGGTTATTTCTTTCGCAAAGACATACAACAACAAGGCTGAAGGAAAATACGCTTTGGTATGGCCGGTTGGCGACGGATACTATGGATATATGTTCATGGCTTCTTTCGACGCTCCGTTGTTCGGACCAAAAGGCGATGACCGCAAGCAGCACAACTTGAACAGCCCTAACGCTATCAAGGGTCTTACATTCTTCCAGAGCCTCCGCAAGCAGATTCTTGACGTTCCTGCTTCGGATGTTTCAGGAGACTTCTGCAACGCTCAGTTCTCTGAAGGAAAAGCTGCGATGATTATCACAGGACCATGGAAGATCACAGACTTCAAGAAATCTGGTGTAGACTTCGGTATTACAACAATTCCGGCGTTCCCAGGTTCAAATACTCCTGGAAAAACATTCTCTGGTGTTCGCCTTGCATTCGTTTCTTCTTACTCTGAGAACCCTGAACAGGCAAAGGCTTTTGCAAAGTTCATCACTTCAAAGGAAATGCTTGAAAAACGCTATGAAATGACAGATCAGATTCCACCAAGAAAGGATATCAATGCTACAGGTGAACTTTCTAAGGGAATCAAGGCTCAGCTTGCTTATGCCAGCCCTATGCCTACAATTCCACAGCTTGGAACATACTGGTCATCAATGAATTCGGCTTACTCAGGAATCTGGGATGGCGATGATGTTAGAAAAGACCTTAACGCTGCCGCCGCAGCAATGGAAGCTGCTAAATAATAAAGCCGCTTAGGTTTTTAGTCGGGACAGCTGCAGAATAGAGGATTCTTTATTCTGCAGCTGTCATATATCTGTTATTGGAGTATGGAATGAGTAACGACGTAGACCCAAAGAAACTTGAAAAAGCGCCAATCGCGTCTTCCTGTTTTATGGGATTGGGTCAAATTTTGTTCTTGAAGCAGTACATTCGCGGCGCGTTGTTTGCCCTTGTTGAAATCGTAATGCTTTGCGCAATTATATTTGGCTCTAAGAAAATTATCCCTGCAAATAATAAGGAATACAATTATTTGAAAGGTATTCCTGGTACAGAAGAAATTGTAGAGTATCTTGAAGACGCAGAATATTCAAAACTTGACAGTGTTTTAAAGGCTCGCGCTAAGGCGATGGAAAAGTTCTTTAATAAAAACGCTGCGAAAGCATCTGGAAAAGCCGCTTATGAACTGGCGCTCATTGATGCAGAAGATAGAAAGTCAGATAAAGAAGATTATAAAGAGGCGATTGCCGAGGCTAAGGAAGATTCTGCCGCTTTGGTAAGCGAGTTGCAGGAAACTTTCGCCGGATTAGATTTCTCTTATGATGCAGATAACAAAATTTCTGCTTATGAAGCAGAAATGGAAGCTTCAGATTCAATCATCGACTATGATGATGTATATGGAAAATATGAAAACATTGCTTCTAAATATGACCACCAGCTTGCAAAAGTAATGGCAAGAATGGAAGCAAAGAGTTTCAAGGAATCTGGAGAAAATCTTTTTGATGAACATTATGACGGTTGTAGCATGTGCCGTGCCGCTGCTAAAAATGGACACAGGACTGTGGCTCACAGGGCATGGTTCAGGGGACCGCTTGTAACTTCTGTTGCCGGACTTATAACCCTCGGTTCAAAACAGCATACAACTGTTACAAAATATATGGATCATTCAATCTTTATGATGATTAATGGTATTATGGCCTTGATTATCATAGGATTCTTTGTGCTGCTTTACATTTTGAACATCAATGGTGCAAGAGCGGCAGTAGCAAAGATTAAAAAAGCCGGAAGATTCCCGACTATGCTGGAGGCTAAAAACGATATTTCGCAGAACTCGTTTGCGACTATCGGTATTGCTCCGTCTGTAGTTTTAATGGCAATCTTCTCTATTATTCCATTGCTGTTCTCGGCATTGGTTGCGTTCACAAACTATTCTTCGCCGGAGCATATTCCGCCGAACAACCTTGTTGATTGGGTAGGACTTCAGAATTTCCAGCAGATGTTCTCGCTTAAGGTTAGTTCTGACCTTGGCGGCGGTGCCTGGGCAAAATCATTCGGCGCTTCCGCATTGTGGACAATTGTATGGGCGATTTTCGCGACGTTCACCTGTTTCTTCGTAGGTTTCTTCTACGCCTTCGTTTTGCAGGACAAGCGCGTTGTGATTCCAAAATTCTTCAGGACTGTTTACATTCTTCCGTATGCCATTCCGACAATGCTTTCGCTCTTTGTCTGGGCAAACTTGCTGAACGGTACTATCGGACCAATCAACAGGACATTGCAGCTTTTAAGAATTATTGAAAAGCCTATTCCGTGGCTTTCTGACCCGTGGGTTGCAAAGGGCTCGTTGATTTTCGTAAATATATGGATTGGATTCCCGTATTCTATGATTCTTACTACTTCATCTATGACGGCTATCTCGAATTCATTGTATGAGGCGGCTGTAATTGACGGTGCTACAAAATGGCAGCAGTTCAAGAGCATTACATATCCGCTTGTTATGTTCCAGCTTAAACCTACATTGATTATGCAGTTTGCAGGAAACATCAACAACTTCGGCGCGGTATTCTTCCTTACCGGTGGTGGTCCGAACATGCCGCAGGCAGGTTTGACAACTATCACAAACTGCGGTGCTACGGATCTCCTGATTTCTTGGATTTACAAGCTTACGATGAACACTCCTTCAAGATACAACCTTGCTTCTGTTCTTTCTTTGCTGGTATTCGTTGTTCTTGTTCCATTCGCGTTGTATAACTTTACAAGAACTAAGTCATTCAAGGAGGGTGAAGTATGAAAAAGCATTTTAGTAAGGCTACACCGATTAGCGTTATACTCAATCTGATTTTGATTATCAACGTTATTATAGTTGTTTACCCTGTTCTTTTTACTATCAGTTCTTCATTGACTAAGTCTAATTCTCTGGCTGCGACATCTGTAATTCCGTTTACGGAACAGACGGACAGGTCAACCGTTGAAATGTGCGAGGCGTGTGAAGGCAAGGGCTACAGAAATATCGATATAAAATCATCGTATAAAGAAAACGGCAAGACAAAGACATATATTGGTAAAAAACTTGTTGACTGTAATGTTTGCCACGGTGAAGGTGAGGTTGCGGTCTTGCATACATCTTTCAAGATTAAAAAACCTTCCCTTTATCAGTTCCGACGCCTGCTTACAGGTTCTGAACAGATTGTAAAGGGCGAGACAACAGTTCATGGAACAAACTATAAGAACTGGTATTTGAACACATTGAAGATTGCCATAATGAACACAATTCTTACTGTATTCATTTGTACAACAACTGGCTATATTTTCAGCCGTTTCAGTTTTACCGGACGAAAACAGATTATGGCGGGCATGATTGTTCTTCAGATGTTCCCGAGCTTTATCGGAATGGTTGCCACTTATGTAATTCTGTGGAAGTTCAATGCGCTTAATACATTGTGGGGACTTGTTCTTGTTTATGCTTCAGGTTCAATTCCGTTCAATGCCCAGCTTATGAAAGGTTACTTTGACACTATGCCGCGTGATATTGCGGAAGCTGCGTATATCGACGGCGCTTCTCCGCTCGTTGCATATCTAAGGGTAATTCTTCCGGCCGCAAAACCGCAGATTGTATTCCTTACATTGACCAGTTTTACCGGTCCGTGGATGGATTACATCTTCCCGCGAATGGTTTTGCGAAGCGATGACAAAAAAACGCTGGCCGTAGGTCTTTATGAAATGATTAGCGGTCGTTCAAACGATAACTTTACTATGTTCGCTGCAGGCGCTATTCTTGTAGCAGTTCCGTTCACTATCTTCTTTATGGCAGGACAGAGGACATTGCTTATGTCTCTTGCCGGAACTAGTGGTAAAGAGTAAAAATAGCTTATTCCGTACTAAAAGCAGTCTGTGATTATTTGCAGGCTGCTTTTTTTATTTAAAACTCTAAAAATATGATGTATACTGTAATGAATGATAATTACGATATTTTCAGGAGTTATTATGAAGAACATAGGAAATCTTTCTAAAAGAATTCTTGCAATTTCCCTGCTGTTTTTGTGCGCATCAGGAATCTATGCAAAGAAAAAGGCTGCAAAGCTGGATCCGGAGCTTGCCGTAACAAGGCTTGCCCCTGTTCAGAGGCTTGCGAATAAGCCTGCGACTGGTGTTTACTACAGTCTTTTTGTGCGCTCGTTTGCGGACGGAAACGGAGATGGAATCGGTGATTTCAAGGGGCTTACAAAGCGTCTTGACTATCTGAACGATGGCGACGACAGCACTACTACAGATCTTGGCGTAACAGGATTGTGGCTTCTGCCTGTATTTGAGTCGCCTTCCTACCACGGATATGACGTTGACAATTATTATAAAATCAATCCGGAATACGGAACAATGGAAGATTTTGAGACTTTTGTAAAGGAAGCAAGAAAACGCGGAATAGATGTTATCCTTGATATGACGTGCAATCATTCATCTTCTTACAACGACTGGTTCATTCAGTCTAAAAAGCCGGACAGTCCTTACAGAACCTGGTACCGCTGGATTACAGACAACGATTCTATTGAGCGCGGCGGAAAATATAACCTTAACCAGAAAATCTGGGGACACAAAGTATGGAATATCGACCTTACAAACCAGTCTGATCCGGACAATTATTCTTATTACGCCGGTGTGTTCACTTCTTCAATGCCTGACTATAATATGGATGAGCAGGCTGTCCGCGAAGAATTTAAGAAAGTGTTCAAATTCTGGCTTGATAAAGGAGTTTCCGGCTTCCGTTTTGATGCCGCCGGTCATATTTACAACAGCGTGGAAGTAATGCCTGGCACACCTACTATCACAAAGGCGGTTTCTTTCTGGAAGGAAATGAACGATTACATTCTTTCTGTTAAACCGGATGCCTACAGCGTCGCCGAAGTCTGGGAGCCTACTGCGGTCCGCGCAAAATACATGGCTGGAATGCAGTCTAACTTTCATTTTGACTTGGGTACATTGATTACGCAGATTATCAACAACCAGGAGATGAATGACAACAAGAACGTTCCTGATGACCCGGATACTTCAACATACAATGGATATGCAAGAAGCCTTGAAAGCGAATACGCTATGTATGCCGAGAACAATAAGAACTACATCGATGCTCCGTTCCTTTCAAATCATGACCAGGCAAGAAGCGCCGCGGGACTTAGAAACAAGCCTGCAAAAATGAAGCTTGCCGCCGATATGTACATTCTTGCGGAAGGAATTCCGTTTATTTATTACGGTGAGGAAATCGGAATGAAATCCGGTTCTGACGATCCTACAAAAAGAACTCCGCTGGTATGGAAACCGGAAGGAAAAGACAAGCTGACTCCTACATGGTGCAACAGCGGCGCTTATGGAAACGTAAGTGTTTATAACAAAAAGACTGTTCCTATTTCAGAGCAGCAGAAAGACCCGGATTCTCTGCTGAATCATTACAAGCGTGTAATCCGCGTAAAAACGGCTCATCCTGCGCTGTTTGAAGGCCGTCTTAAGGCGGTTTCTACTGGAAGCGCAGTTCTTGAATCCTATATAATGGAATCAGAGACAGAAAAAGCCTTTGTTGTTCACAATATTTCTTCAAAAAGAACAGAAACAGTGCAGCTGCCGGAAGGAACGGATATGCCGATTGTATACATGGCAAATCCTGGCGCAGAAGTAAAGGACGGAAAGCTTACAGTTCCGCCGATGACATCTGTAGTTCTGGCTCAGAACAAATAAACGCCTGATTCTTTCTGAAAAATGAATAACCCCGATGCCGTCATCGGGGTTTATTTATTGTCCCTTATGAATTTATAAACCCGGTATTTGCGCTGATTAAAAGATTTTCTGCGTAAAAAAATCGTTCATTCTTTTTTTGTAAAATCCCATTCTTTTGTTGGAAAAATAAAAACTCTTATGTTATAATTACGTAATTGTGGCTTTTTTTTGATACGGATACTTTTTCCCACTTTGGAGGGCTTATGAAAAAGCTTAATCTTTTTTTACTTGTTGCAGGATTTTTTGTTTTTTCTTCTTGCACGGAACGTCTTGAACATAACGAGGAAAAATCTTCTGGAAATGTTGTGATAAATCTTTCTTCTGTGAATGCGGAAAGGGGCGCTGTTCCTACTGGCTACGAATCGGTTGATAGTTCAAAGGTGACAGAATGGAAGCTGACTTTTTCGCCTGTTTCGCCGTTTGATGAATTTTCTGCTGAAGAAAGAATTATAAATAGTAATACTGGTTGTTCTGTTACCATTGGCGTTGGACAATATGACTTGTTTGTAGAAGGAAGTTATAAAGAACAACGGGATAATGGTGAGTTTACTTATAACCTTAGCGGCACGTGTTCTGGTATTGTTGTAGAAGAAGGAAAGCAAAAAGATGTTTTTGTTCTTGTAGGACCTAAAAAAACTACGGAAGGCAAAGGAAGTTTTTCCGCCACAATGTCCTTTACGAAGGGGGAGTTGAACACTTATTACTATAAAACAATTGGTCTTTCACAAAACGCTTCAACCGAAGAAAAATCAAAAAGATTCAAGGCGGAGTTGGTTTCAAAGAAAACTGGCGAAATTGTTTATTCTACACATTCGGGCGGTAATCTTCTTGTTGCAGAGGCTGACAGCGGAGACTCTTCTGTTACTGTAAAATATGCCCAGACAGAAAGTGAACCAAAAATTTCTTCCGGCTATTATTACTTCCATTTTTATGCAGATTTTGCTCCGGTAAAACAGAATGACCCTTCTGCTGAAACAGCCCCTGTCTGGAAAGAGGTGTCTATAGGGGACAACCTTGTGGAAATCGGCGACGGGCTTCCAACATCTCTGACATGCACTTCGCTTTCGTTAGATGAAACAATATATTGCTACTATGCTTCTGATGTCGGCAAGAACAACGGAATTTCGAAGGACGCTCCCGGCGAGCTTTATGCGGTTCTGGACACTATTTATAATCATCCTATGGTTCAAAAGGCCGAGATTAACTACACTTACACAGACAGCATAAGGTTTGACGTTTCAAAAATACGTTCTGGAAAAACTGTAGAAATAAAATGTACTAAAGAAGGTTCACAGGAGGGGGGGGGAGATACTCCAATCTTTACTTTGAATGAAGACTCCTCTGTGCTTTTTAATATGCATGCAGAATCAATAACCTTGACTTCAACAGGCGGCGCTAAGGGTGTAAAGATAAAAGAAGGCTCTAGTTCACAATTTTCCCTTGAAAATGGAGTTTATCTTGATTTAACTTCGTTGACAGCTGAGGAACTAGTCTTACTATCTCTAAGATTCTGGATTGATGATAATAATGTTGATTATTATAAAAATAATCCGATGATGGTTTCGAGCGTGTCTTTATCAAAAAATAAAGTTATAGACAATTCTGGGTATGGTAATATACTGTTTGCAGGCGATGGACAAGATAATGATAGACCATTTAATTTTATTTTTTCAGAAAAGGAAATTCCTTCTGGAAAATTTGGATATTTTGCTGAAGCACCGTCTGAGGTTGTTTATTATTCAAATGATTCATATAATGCTTCGTATAAAATTAAACTGGGAAATAATGAGGTATCTGCAAATATAGACAAATCTGCAGCTCTTGCTTCTTGGTGTGATGATGGAAAGAATGGTTTTTATGTGTTTGAAATAAGTGGTATTGAGAGTGTTGGTGATTATAACCAAAAAGTTCTTCCAGCTAATCCGGTTTACAATGTTAGACATTTTGAAAAAAATAAAAATGGAACTTCATTTGGATTTAATCAAAAAGAAATAGACTGCAAAATAGAAAATATTCCTGTCAGCATGTGTACGGATGGAACTGATATTTATTATGTCCAGTCAATAGCTAAGATTTCAGAGCATGGAGGAAAGTCTTTTGATCTTTATAAGTGGGGTCATTGGGCATATCTTGACAATAAAGTTAAATATTTTTCGATAGAAAATCCTTTAGTTCAAAATGAACTTGATTTTTCAAACGTCTTTACAGATGGTAAAGTTACTGCTGTTTATTATTATAAGAATGAACTTTATGTTGCTGGATATAAAAAAGATTACATTGGAAGCGTGGAACAATCAGCGCAAAAAATAAATTTTTATAATTGCACCTATAGTGTTTATAAACTTTCTGATCCTAAGGATGTTACTACTGCTGAGCTTGTAGCTAATGTGTTTGATAGTAGTGGAGAAAAAGAGCGGGTTGCCGGTATTCTTGAAACTGGTAAAATTACCGATGATGATAGGATAATAGCATATAGTGCAATTACAGATATGGCTATAGTGGGCGGAAATCTTTACGTTCTGGAAAATTCATATTACAAAATTACTCCTACTACTTATGGCTATGGTTGTAGGGGATCTTTGCGTCAGGTTTCATTGGAAAATGGAAATGTTTTGAAACTTTTGGATAAGAATTCAAATGGAGTATATGTGGGACTTCCTTATAAAATTATTGCAGTTCTTCCTAAAAAATTGAAAATTTCTGATAATAAAAAGTATAATAATAATAATGATCAAAATTCAACTTATGATGTTGATTTGTCTGCTTCTGATCTTTCTCTGGAAGAAAAAGAAGATGCTGGTGGTTCTGGTTATCGTTTTGATGATTATAGAACTGCTGGTTCTGATATTATTATTGATTCTTCTATTTTTGCAGATGAGGGAATCTACACTGTGCCTTCTAATAATGATATTAAAAATGGTTTTACTTCCAACTAAAAATGCTTGTTTCTGTCTGCATTCCGGTTTTTAATGGGGAAAAGTTCTTGCGTCGCTGCCTTGACAGTGTGGCGGCGCAGACTTTTACTGATTTTGAAATTATTGTGGTTGATGACTGTTCCTGCGGCCGCGATGAAAACAGTTTTGACTGCAGAAAAATCTGCAAGGTTTTTACAAAGCAGACAAAAATAAAAGTGAATTATGTGCGGCACGGAAAAAATTTGGGCTGCATAGAATCTCGCCGTACTGCGATTTTAGCGTCGCGTGGAAAATATATTTTTTGCCTTGACTGCGATGATTCTGTAAAGCCGGACGCTCTTGAAGTTCTGGCCCGCAAGGCGCTGGAATGTGATTTTGATATTGTTCAGGGCGGAACAGAAGTTTATTTTGTGAATCCCGATTCTGAAAAATCCAGGGATTCTTTGGCGGAACAGAAAAACCTTGAAAATGTCAGGCACAAGGCGAACCTGCTTTTGGAAGAACCTGTTTTTGGCTCAAAAATTTTCAACGCCGCGATAATTGACCACAGCATAAATCTTTTTGTGTGGGGCAGGCTGATTAAAAAAAGTCTTTTTTTGCAGGCTTTTGAAAAAATCCCGAATGTTTTTTGTGTCTTTGGCGAAGACTATCTTATTTCATTTTTTGTCTCTTATTTTGCAAAAAGTTATGCAGGCATAAGAACTCCGCTTTATGTTTATTCCGTGGACACTGGAATTTCTTCCAGCGTGCGCATTGAAACTATCGAGCGTTGGGAAAAAATCTGCTCGGTGTCCTCTGTTTTTTCTGTTATTTTTGATGAAATAAACAATGGGGAGCTTTTTCTGGATCAAAATCAAAGTCAGGCTGTCCACAGACAGTGCAATACCTATGTGCTTAACTGCTTCAGATATTTAAAATATTTTGTTGCGGAGTCTATAAAAAAACAAGCCTTTTCCCTGATGTGCGAATACTGGGGAAAAGGCTATGTTGAAAAAATATTGAATGCCAGCGGTGAATCTTTGCCGGCATTTTAATTATTGTGTAATTGTAAATTCTATTTCCGTAGACTTGGTCTCTTCGGAATTTTCCATTCCTATTTCAACGTAAAGATTGTTTTTTGAGGCAACATTAGGACCTTGATACAGAAGAGATTTCATCTTGTTCAGGTATATTGTAAGTTTAAGTCCCTCGGTTTTTTCATCCATGTCTAATGTTGCTTGTCCGGAATTATCGTTTGGAGTAAATTCTATGCTGTTCATCTTCCATTTGTATGTAACCCAATCTGGAAGGGACTTAGGCGTAGATTGTTCGGTGCTGGAGTCTGTGTAATAAATCGAAAAGCACGCCACCGGCTGTTCGATGCCCTGCTGATTTTGATAGAATGTGTTGCCGTCGTTTGGGTAAATTGCCTTTAATTCCGGTGTTGGAAGCGTCCGTATTTCCACGGAAGCATCTCCATTGACCCTTTCCATTTTTATTGTACATTCGGGTTTCTGTTCAGTTTCATTTATTGTTATTTTACTGCTGCCCCGGAAAATGGCAGTATTTGTAGTATCCTTTGTTTTTGCTTCCGCAGTTACCGTAAGTTCCTTGTTTATAGGCAAGTATTTTAGTTCATATCCGGCGGCAAATTCACTTGGCGTAATCGTCCGTGGTGGGGTTGAGAAACCTTCGGCGGCTGCGTTTACGATGATTTCTGTTGTATCCATAAGTCCGGCGATTTCCTTATTGTCGGTCTTTACGGTGAGCCTTGCCATAAGTTTTTGCATTGTGATTGTGGTTTCGTTCTGTTCGTTCTTGAGCTTGATTTTGTCTGACTCGCCCGAATAGATTAAGTCCTCTCCGTCTTTTACTTTTGCGGACACAGAAACTACGCCGCCAACCGGAAGGTTTTCGAATGTGCAGTTCTGTTCTTTTTCTTCCCAGTTGAATGTATGCCTGTCCTCCGCATCTCCGGAAAGTGTTATTTCAAGCTCGATTTCATTTGTGTCCGAAGGCAAAATATCATTTTCAACATTTCGGAAAATCTGAGATACAGGAATTTTGATTGAAGCGGTGCCTGAATCTGATGAGCAGGACAGCAATGTTCCCAAAAAAGCGGTGAGCGCCAGGACTGGCAATAATAGTTTTCTTTTCATCGCGTTTCTCCGTTTGTGGATTTTTATCTAAGACTGAAAATTATGCTGATTTTCTACATTATAAACTAATATCAGGAAAATGAAAAGTTTTTGTTGAAAAGGTGCGGAATATTTTCCGACCAAGGCGCGCCTTTCTTTTTTATTCCTTGAAATTTCAGCCTGAAGTTATTATATTTAAAAGGAAATTTTTATTTAGTCCAAAAAAAGGAGAAATAAATGATTAAGACTGTAAAAGATGTTGATCTTAAAGGCAAGCGCATTATCATGCGCGTTGATTTTAACGTTCCTATGAAAGATGGTGTTGTTCAGGATGATACCCGCATTATGGCGGCTCTTCCTACAATTAAATATATTCTTGAGCAGAATCCACGTTCGCTTGTTCTTATGAGCCACCTTGGCGACCCGAACAAGGATGTGAAAAAGGCGAAAGAAAAGGCTGAAAAAGCCGGAAAAACATGGACAGACGCTGATTCTGAAAAATTTATCAACGGCAAGAACCGCATGAAGCCTGTTGTTGAATACTTTGCTTCAAAACTCGGAAAGCCTGTTACATTCCTTCCTGATGCCCTTGGCCAGAAGGCGGCGATTGACGCTCTTCCTGAAGGCGCAGTGGCAATGCTGGAAAACGTTCGCTTCCACAAGGAAGAGACTTCTAAAGATTCTGCGGAACGCGATGTTATGGCAAAAGAGCTTGCTTCGTACGGTGATATTTTTGTAAATGATGCTTTTGGAACAGCGCACCGCGATCAGGCTTCAACTGCCTCAATTGCTAAATTCATGCCGGTTCCGTCTGTAGGCGGATTCCTTATGGAAAAAGAGGTAAAATACATTCAGCCTATGGTTGAAAATCCTCCTAAACCGCAGGTTGCGATTATCGGCGGCGCAAAAGTTTCTTCAAAAATCGCCGTTCTTGAGTCGCTCTTAAAGAACGCTTCCGCACTTGTTATAGGCGGAGGAATGGCTTATACATTCCTTAAGGCACAGGGACACAAGGTAGGCATTTCCTTGGTTGAAGATGATTTTATTGATACTGCAAAAAAACTGCTTGCCGACGCCGCGGAAAAGGGCGTTAAGATTGTCCTTCCTGTTGACCACGTTGCGGCGGACAAATTTGATGCGAACGCTGCGCCTGTAGCGGTGGATGGTGTTGATATTCCTGACAACCTTATGGCTATGGATGTGGGTCCAAAGACAATAGAACTTTACAAGGATGTTCTTTCTACTGCAAAATCTGTTGTATGGAACGGACCTGTGGGCGTATTTGAATTTGACGCGTTCGCAAAAGGAACAGAAACTGTCGCGAACCTTGTGGCTGAGGCGACTGGCCGCGGCGCTATGACTGTTGTTGGCGGCGGAGATTCTGTTGCCGCTGTTAATAAATTCCATCTTGCTGACAAGATGAGCCATGTTTCAACTGGCGGCGGAGCGTCCCTTGAATTCCTTGAAGGAAAAACTCTTCCTGGAATTGCTATTCTGGCTGAAAAATAAATGAAAATCCGGCGATGAGCCGGAGGCGGCATCCTTTTTGAATACCGGGATGCTGTTGATGCCGTCTTGAAAAAGGAATTTTTTTATTTTGCCCGAATGTCAAGTTTTTTGTAAAAAGAATAAAAGCGCAGGCAGATTTACAATTTGTGAAGATTTTTGGCGATTGAATTAATAAAAGTGCGGAGCACCCGAATT
>OBCM01000028.1_pt1 | contig 23020 bp, 16 predicted proteins | sample 1495921 | NCBI WGS metagenome assembly OBCM01 (sample SAMN03418274, study PRJEB22391) | human gut metagenome | biome: human-gut; feature: organic feature; material: feces | host: Homo sapiens | place: Tanzania | collected 2013-01 | reverse complement strand
AAAAACAAAAACATAAAAAACAGCCTTTTGCCGATGCCAGCATGATGCGTGGGAGTGCCAATGCCGAGCCGTTGAGGGTGTGGCAGAGGTGAGTTTTCTTGTCGTCGCCACGATAGCGGCACTTCAGGCGGTTGGCTTGATAAGTCTCGAAGTTAGATACAGAGCTCACCTCAAGCCAGCGTTCTTGTGCGCCACTCCACACCTCAAAGTCGAAAGTGATGGCTGATGTGAAGCTCGTATCGCCACCGCAAAGGCGAAGAATGTGCCAAGGCAAACCGAGTTTGTCGAGCAATCCTTGCACATGGTCCTTCATTTCTTCGAGCGCAGCGTAAGAGTTTTCAGGTTTTTCGATACGCACGATTTCCACCTTGTCGAATTGGTGCAGGCGGTTCAAGCCACGCACGTCCTTACCGTAACTACCGGCTTCGCGACGGAAACAAGCGCTGTAAGCGCAGTTCTTCTTTGGAAGGCTGTCGCCAGGAAGAATCACATCGCGGTAGATGTTGGTCACAGGCACTTCGGCGGTAGGAATCAAATAGAAGTCATCTACTTCGCAGTGGTACATCTGACCCTCCTTGTCGGGGAGCTGACCAGTGCCCAGGCCAGAAGCCTCGTTCACCACGTAAGGTGGCTGGATTTCGGTGTAGCCTGCCTTGTTGGCCTCGTCGAGGAAGAACTGGATAAGCGCGCGTTGCAGGCGAGCACCCTTGCCAATATACACAGGGAAGCCGGCACCGGTAATCTTCACGCCGAGGTCAAAGTCGATGATGTTGTATTTCTTAGCGAGTTCCCAGTGTGGAAGAGCGTCGGCACCGAGATTTGGCATATTGCCGCCCACTTTTTCCACCACGTTGTCTTCCGCAGTCTTTCCTTCAGGAACACCTTTGTAAGGCACGTTAGGCACCGAGAGAAGCACTTCACGGATTTCACCTTCGATAGCGGAGAGTTTGTTGTCGATTTCCTTGTTGTCGGTCTTCAAAGCACCCACTTTTTGCTTGGTGTCTTCGGCTTCTTCTTTCTTGCCTTGCTTCATGAGGGCACCAATCTGAGCAGCCATTTTGTTGAGCTCTGCGGCGTTGTCGTCGCGTTGCTTCTGCATCTGCTTGCGCTGTTTGTCGAGTTCTACCACGCGCATGATAGGTTCGCGACCATCGAATTGCTTAACAGCCAATCGTTTGATCACTTCCTCAGGATTTTCGTTGATAAGTTGTAGTGTAAGCATGTTATCTCTTAATTAAATATCGCACAAAATTACATAATTTTTTCAACAAATCGGATATTAACCCTTAGAAATTAGCTTTTTGATGGCAATTAGAGGCATGAAACACAAAAAACGCCGACGCAATAGCGCTGGCGTTTGTCGGTTATTTCTGTGAACTTTTGTGTACGGTTTTCGTATAGTTGTGTAGGGTGTTCATATAGTTGAGTTGGGGTAGGGTGGGCTTCTCGATGCCGAAGGTGAGGAAACATTCGGTGGCGGAAGTGTTGTTGGTGGCAGGTGCTATGATATGAATCAGATATTGCTTGCCGAATTTTTTCGCCTCATTCAAATTTCCGTCTCTCAGCGCCATCAGTTCGCTTTTAGGAATGGTGATTAGATAAGAGTGGGTGCCGTATTTTTCTGCGGTGAATTTCACGCAATTCTCCTGACCGTAAGTCTCGGTGTTGGAAACCACATCGTAGTCGCCCACATTGTAGATGCGACGCTTCTTCTGTATCTCAAGAGGGTAAATCTGAATCAGACGCTTTGGCGAAAGCCTGTTGTCGGACCACGAGAAAATCAACTGCAAATCCTTCTCGTAGCAGTCGTTGCTCAGCGTCACAGGCGATTTCGCGCCCGAAATCTCGTAATACAGGCTCTTGTTGCCCTCGCCAAATAGAATGGCTGTCCCCACGTTTTCCGTTCTTTTCTGTATGGCGTATTCCAATTGGAGTTCCACGCCAGCGGTGTCGTTCATCACGATGGTAGCCTCTTGTTCGAATTTGGGTTCAGCGATAGTGATTTGCGCACGGGCAACTGTTGCCGTGAGCATGAGTAGTGAAATAAAGATAGTTTTCATAATGGTAGGATTTTATAAACTGTTCGCAAATTTATGCCACAGCCTCAAAACTCACAAGCACCCCGCCCCAAAATCCGAAAAAAGTAACAATTTTTTCACAAAATCCACCAATTCTTTCCAAAGAAAGTTTTTTTGTGATAGTGGTTTAAAGGCTAAAAGCACTACCTTTGCATACAACAATAAGTAACAAAACGTTTAAGGTCACAATTTGTGATCTCAAAAATTAAAGTAATATGGCAGATATAACAGGAAAGACAGAGAACGGCGAACTGGTCACAAAATGTGACCAGTTGGTTGTCGTCGACAATATAGAGTCTTTAATAAAAGTAATTAGAGGACAGCAAGTTATGCTTGATAAAGACTTGGCAGCCTTATATGGTGTAGAGACAAGGGTGCTTAATCAAACCGTTAAGCGTAACATAGAGCGATTTCCCGACGATTTTCGTTTTGAATTGAGTAGAGAAGAATGTTTGAGGTCACAAATTGTGATCTCAAATGGCAGAGGCGGCAACCGCTATTCAACTTATGCTTTTACAGAGCAAGGAGTGGCAATGCTTAGTAGTGTTCTTCGTTCACAAACCGCGATTGAGGTGAATATTCAGATCATGCGAGCCTTTGTTTCCTTGCGTCATTTTATGGTAAATAATGCGTCTGTTTTTAATCGTTTGGAAACAATGGAGTACCATCAGTTAGAAATGCAGCAACACTTGCAAGAATCAGACAAACGCATTGACGAGGTGTTCCGTAGATTGGATGAAGGCAACGCAAAACCGAAGCAAGGTGTATTCTACAATGGGCAAATTTACGATGCCTATACTTTCGTATGCGACTTGATTAAGAGTGCGAAGAAACGTATCATTCTAATAGACAATTATGTTGATGAAACTGTATTGACATTGCTTGATAAGAGAGAAAATGGCGTGTCTGCAACCATCTATACTCAGCAAATAAGCCGTCACTTCCAACTCGACATTGACCGTCATAACGCTCAATATGCATCGATTGATGTTGAAACATTCCGATTATCACATGACCGCTTCCTTTGTATAGACGATGATGTATATCATATTGGAGCGTCTATCAAGGACTTGGGCAAAAAATGGTTTGGTTTCTCAAAGATGGAGATACTTACACCAGATGAATTGGTAGAACGAATCAACAGAGGATAAATACACCTTACCATATATGTATGGTTTTAATAGGTTCGCCTTGGCGAACTAATTGCCATAACATGGAGCACATTGAAAATCGTCCTATATAAAGATTGTAGGAGCAAGACAACAGATGTTCTTGCTCCTTTTTTTATTTCTGTAGCAACCTTTGTTACATAACATTGCGACTGTGTAATTTTTATACTTCCATATACAGCAATAATAGTCTCTTAAATGTTAAAAACGGACAGTATTGACAGAAAATCCCAGTAACCCTTGCTCGTTTTAAGAAAATTTGTTATTTTTGCAGTGACTCTCGAATCTGTGTTCAAATTGGGTTTACTCAATGTTGATAGGCAGACAGTCAACGCCGAGCTGAAAACAGAGATGTCCAAACAACTTTCTCGGTAATAAGCGGGCAATGGGTGGGAAGAGAGTCAAGACATATAGAAGGCGTTTATCTGACGCTGTGTTTGAGACGAGTCGAATCTTGCAAATTCATAATTGTTGTCTCGAATATGGTCAACGGTAGATGTCCCGGGTGTGATTATATCAATCCCGTGGAGACCTTGTAAGTATGGATTGTACCCTTTCGGATGCAATTAGATGTATTATATAGGTCTCTTAACGGTAATGATTTTCATATCGGCGTGGGCTCTGACGTTGTCTGTTCGACAACAATAGGCAATGCAAGAGCCTCGACTCGTGGAATGGACAACAGGACGATTCCACGCTTTTTTTGTGTCAAATAGTTGCTAATTTAATGCAAGACATAAAAACGATATGGACGCATTGATTAATGCGCATACCCTTCGAGATCGAAGCAGATCTCCTTACGCTGGACTTACCTCCAACGTCCTCCCCGAAGCACAACGCTCACATACAGGGGTGTCCTCGGACTATGTACAAAAGGCAAATCACGAATGGTTCGTGTTGCGAGTTACATACAACAGAACACAGAAAGCACATGGCATCATATCAACCTCTGATGTTCAGTCATATATGCCAATGCATTATGTTGTAAAGAAAGAGATTGGGAAGAAGAAGCGAATTTTACAGCCTCTTCTTCCCAATCTTCTTTTTGTATATACTACAAGGGAAGTTGTAAACTCCATTATCAAGAAAAAGGGAGATGAAACATCTGTATTAAAATTTTATCTTGATAAGACAAAACCATTGGAGGAAAATGGCAAACACCCACCTCTTACCATCTCATTTTCAGCAATGACGAACTTTATAAAAGCTACAAACACAGATAGCGAACATGTACGGATAGTGTCATCTGAACAATGTCATTATAAAAGTGGTGATATGGTAAAGGTGATAGGTGGAGAGTTTAAAGGGGTTATTGGGAAAGTCGCTCGCATTGCTGGACAACAACGTGTCGTTGTGGAAATATCAGGATTATGTTTGGTGGCAACGGCTTATATACCATCCGACTTTATCGAATTTATAAAATAACGCCGAAAGGCATATTGTCTAATTTTAATTTAATTCATTATGAAAAAGAATGAAAAGAACGAAGAACTCCAGTCACGACGCGAGTTCTTTAAGCAGGCTGCGAAAGGAGCCTTGCCAATCTTAGCTCTTACTGTTTTAGGTTCTACCTTTTTGACATCTTGTGGAGACGATGATGATGAAAATGGTTGTAGTTCTAAATGTACTGGTGGGTGTAAGTCTACGTGTTCAGGAGACTGTGATGGTGGTTGTAGCAACAATTGCGATGGTCTCTGTGGTGGAGACTGCTGGTCTTACTGTGAGTCTAAATACAAGAGCTAAACTAACATAAGAGGGTGTTGGATATATTTATCCCCTCTCTTTAGACTTTGTGTAGTGGTAAAAGTATCAATCGAAACAACGATGTCTGTGCTTCTTTAACTATTGGAATATTAGATGCTATTCATGAAGTTATTAAACAGAGTCTCCTTGTTGGTAGTTTACTACAAACAGAAATATACCAATGCTGATAGATATATTTATCACTTCACAAAGTCAGTAAATATAACTGTCAAAATGAAAAAATCCATAACATTTATTGTTACTAAAGATTGTCAGTTGGCTTGTAAATATTGTTATCTCGTCGGAAAGAATAGTAAAGAACGAATGACATGGCAAATTGCAAAACAAGCTATAGACTACATTCTTAGTCATGAAGATGAATTCCAAGATGAAGGTGTCATATGGGATTTTATCGGAGGAGAACCATTTCTTGAAATAGATCTGATAGATAAAATCTGTGATTACATTAAAAAAGAAATGTATATTCGCAACCATCATTGGTTTAATGATTATATTTTCTCATTTACTACCAATGGACTAAATTATGGTAGCGAAAAACTCCAAAAATACATAGCTAAGAACAAAGAACATCTTAGCATTACAATAACAATTGATGGAACAGAAAGAAAGCACGATCTTAATAGAATTTATAAAGGAAGTGGCAAAGGTTCATATAAGGATGTAGTAAAAAATATACCGCTTTGGTTGAAACAATTTCCTACTGTTGGAACAAAAATAACAATTAGTAGTGCAGATATTCCATACATATATGAGAGTGTTATGCATGTGTATGAACTTGGAATACATGATGTTCATATCAATTGTGTATTTGAAGATGTATTTAAGGAAGGTGACGATAAACGATTTGAAGAGCAACTTGAACTTCTGGCAGATGAGATTATCGACAAGGGTTATTACAAAAGTTATACATGTTCTTTCTTTGATGAGAGTATCGGAAAACCTTTAGATCCTGTTAAGCGAAATAATAATTGGTGTGGTGCTGGAAGAATGTTATCAATTGATGCTAGTGGCAACTTTTATCCTTGCACTCGATTTGCCCAATATTCCTTGCGTGATAAAAAAGCATGGATTATAGGCAATGTTCTTACCGGAATAGATCAAAATAAGCTTCGTCCTTTCCTGCTACTTGACCGTTGTACACAGAGCCCTCAAAAATGCATCGACTGTGAAGTGGCAAGTGGTTGTGCGTGGTGTCAAGGAGATAATTACGATACTGCAGAAATTCCTACCATTTATCAACGTGCAACTGCTATATGTAAAATGCACAAAGCTCAGGTTCGAGTAAATAATTACTACTGGAATAAATTATATCGTAAGTTAGAGCTTGAAGGTACACGTGGCGAATATGAAAATAATCGTCCAATCATTAATCAAGAAAAATGCTAATGCAATGTTACAATATCTTATTATATTATTGGATGACAGTAGTGTATCTTACTGTCACTATGATTCTACATATACGAATCCACGGATAATTGACATATCCAATCTAAAAGCTGGTATAAAATTTGCGATGAAAGAAAATCTGATGATTCAGTTCGTTTATCCAAATTATAACATACCCTCAGAATATAAAGACGTAATAGAATCGATAGATCACTCAAAGATAATTCCATCTTCATCGCCATTAGTTAACAATGCAGATGTCATAGTTTTTAATGATTGGCGAGAGCTTGTTGAAAATAATGTAGATGTGACCTCAACTTGTGTGTTACGTATCTGTAAAAAAGATTTATTCGCACAAGTAGGGCGTATTAAGACATATATAGATAAGCTATCACGATTAAATATTGTGATAACCGATACTCAAACTTTTTCTGAAAGTGATATACATCTTTATCAAGATGTAATTAGACAATTAAGAGAAGAGATAGAACAACTGTTCAAAGTAGGGAAATCGCCACAGTTGAACATTATTACAGACCGTATTGCTCTAACAAAGATGAACAATTGCAATGCAGGATACAATAATATAACATTAGCTCCAGATGGGAAATTTTATGTATGCCCAGCTTTCTATTATGATGAAGAGGACAAGGAGTCTTTTTGTATCGGCAGCTTACAAGATGGACTAAACATAAAAGCTGCAAATTTATACAAACTGCCGTATGCGCCATTATGTCGTAATTGTGATGCATATCAATGCAAGCGGTGTGTGTGGATTAACAGAAAAATGACATATGATATTACAACTCCAAGTCATGAACAATGCGTTATTGCACATATAGAAAGAAATGAAAGTCGTGAAGTTCTTGAAAATGTCCGTAAAAGTAAGGACTTTTATCCAGAACAGGTTATAAATGAACTAAATTATCTCGACCCTTATGATGTTAGGGTAGATTGGCATAAAATATAAAGAAATGACAAAGAAAAAAGTAGGTATCGTCACACAAGAAGAACGTGATGAAATACAAAAATTGTTTAAACGACATTCGGGTTTATCAGATCTTGCAAAAATCATATCAGCAGATAATAAGGATTTATACGAAAAAGTTGTAAATGATTTGGGTGAGACTAATACATTATTCCAAAATTGGTGGAACACCAAAGGTGAAAAATATAATTGGGAGTCTGCCGAGAAAGGAAGATGGCAAATAAATTTTGAAACATGTGAAATCTATTTAGTAACTCCATAAAAGATGCATACAAAACTTCTATTTATTGGCACGACAGAGTTACTTCTTGTTGGAGGTATTGCTCTTCTGTTATTTGGCGGAAAAAAACTGCCTGAAATGATGCGTGGATTAGGTCAAGGTGTAAGAGAATTTAAAAAAGGAGTAAAGGATGTAAAATCTGAAATAGAATCAGATGAAAATTCCTCTACAAAAATGTCAAATCAGACCGAAAGTAAGCAAGGTTGTAGTGAAGCAAATGAAGAAAGCAAGGAATGAAAAACTGACATTTGGCGGGCACCTAGAGGTGCTCCGTCAAATGTTATTCCGCATATTAGGAATTACGGGGATTTTTGCTTCTGTCGTATTTTGTTTTAAGGATTTAACATGGGAGATTTTACTTGCTCCAAGCGAGGCTGATTTCTGTACATATAAATGGATAGAAAAAACAATTAAAGTTATAGGATTCAACAAATTCCATTTTGAGAGATTTCATGTTGAACTTATTGCAACGGATCTTTCATCATAATTTATGACTCACATAACTACTGCTGTATATTTAGGATTATTAGTGGCTTCTCCTTTAATTTTATTAGAACTATTTCGATTTATTTCTCCAGCCTTATATGAGAATGAAAAAAAATATTCAATTCAAGTTGCGGGATTCATATACTTGTTATTCATTTTGGGAGTTTTGATGACATATTACATTTTATTTCCTATTTCTTTTAGATTTTTAGGGACATACAGCGTTTCAAACCGTATTCATAGTACTATAACACTTGACAGTTATATTGAAACATTCACCACACTGACACTCGTAATGGGATTAGTTTTCCAGCTTCCAATAATAGTTTTTTTATTAGCTAAAATGAAATTTATATCTTATGAGATCATGTCAAAATACAGAAGACACGCATTTTTGTTAATAATGCTTCTCGCTGCAATTATTACGCCACCTGATATAATGACTTTGCTTCTTGTTACAGTTCCATTATATTTACTCTATGAAGTTAGTATAAAAGTTGTAAAGACTATCGAAAAATAATATGAAAATGTTTAGGAATTATTTGGTTTATGCATTCTTAATCATTGTGTTCTGCTCTTGCAATAGGTCAAATAGCAAGAGTAACAACGCAAGAACATCAATACATACTTATGCTTATAAATATTTAAATGTCGTAAGAAATTCCAATAAGGATAGTACCATAATCTACTCAGATGAAGGTCATACCATTATGTACACAACAGATTCCATTGGCAACCATATTATCTATTATGCTAAGTACGAAGTAAATGGAAGTAGTAAATACGATATGATTAGAGACAAAATAGTGAGAGTTGAGTTAGATTCCTGCTTACAACATATTAACAACATTATATCAATTCACGGAAGTGCATTCTGCCTTACAAAAAGTAAGGAGCCTCTTATCTGTTGTTTTGATGAGCAGATGAAGCCTTTCAGAATAAACAATATAGTTATAGAACCCAATGAAGACAGGAAAAAAGATAAAGATGCCGTTATACAACAAGTTGTTGAACAATTAAACAATGCGTTGTATATAGCGACATCTATGAATAACAACAATATCAATGGTTGGGCATATATTCAGACCGCACTTGAATCCGTGAAACAAATACAAGGGATTGACATTGTTGAACAAAATGAAATTTTAAATCCGAAGGCCAAGCAGTATAATGTCAAATTTACGCAAGCTGCGAATAAACTTAACAGTCTCTACCTTATCTTATGCAAGATAAAGACTGGCATGGATTCAACAGTTCATTGATTTTTTTCTATCAAATCGTAACATAAAAAATACAATCCAATATGAAAAGTGTTCTTGACTTTATTTTTTTATGGTTTTGTCCCTCGCTGATTTTGTGTTACGAGATAGAAGTTTGTAAGTGGTTGATATATAGCGGATAAAATTGTATTTTTAAGAATTGGTAACGGCAATCAGTAACCACCAATTATCCCAAGCGGGTCTAACCATCGGAAATGAAAGGATAGTAATGTGATGTAATATCACTGATTTACAGTCTATTAGGAATGAAAGCCGATTTGGGATTGGTTCGTTATTCTTTCCTAAATTAGCGGATTGTTTACCCACTTTTGTCTCGTTTTTGTCCCTCGTTGTATTATCTTTGTGTCGCAAGCTAAATGCTTGATAATCAGTGATAAAAGAATATATTAACATCAGAAAAGAAAGGAAATAAAATGGGACGAAAGAAGAAAGAAATCCGTTTGAAGGAGCCTGTGCGCATCCGAGAGAAGAAGATAGCAGGTGGCAACATCAGCCTCTATCTTGACATTTACCAGAAGGGATTGAGAAAGAAAGAGACGCTGAAACTCTATCTTGTGCCAGAAATCAACGCTGCTACCAAGTTGCAAAACGCCAATACAAGAAAGTTGGCAGAGCAAATCAAGGCGCAACGCATTCTTGACATCCAGAGAGAGGGGCTTGTGGATTGGGACAAGGTGAAGAAGTCACGCATGACACTTACCAAGTGGATGGATGACTTTGTGAAGTACAATGCTGAGTTGTCTGAGTCTTCAATGAAGACCAAACGCAATACTCATGCTCGTATTGACCAATACCTATTACATATAGGCAAGCCGGAGTTTCTGTTGAAAGACGTGGACAAGGAGTTTTGCAAAGGCTTCATTACTTTTTTGAAGACTTGCACCTACAATGATGGAAAGAAACAACTCAGCACCACCACTTGCCGTATGTTCGTCAACTATTTCGGCTCGTCATTGGCAAAGGCAGTAAGGGACGGACTGATTGAGCAAAATCCATTCTTGCTGTTGGAGGCAAAGGAGAAGCCACAGAAGCGAGTGGCTGAGCGTGAGTTTCTGACGATAGAGGAAATAAAGAAGGTGATGAACACACCATGCCGTTATGAACTGGTAAAGAAAGCCTTTCTATTCTCCTGTTTCACTGGTCTGCGATATAGCGACATGAAAGCCTTGAACTGGAGTGAAATCCACAAGGCTGCTGACGGCAAGACAGAATACATTGACCATATCCAAGTCAAGACCAAGGATAGAGTAACCATCCCCTTGTCGGAAGAAACAAAGAAGTGGATGCCTAAAAGAGAAGAAGGCATAGACAACATCTTCCACAACTTGACAATCACATCTACAACTGTAGAAGTGGTTCTGAAAGAATGGATGGAGGCAGCAGGAATAACCAAGCATATAACCTACCATTGCTCACGACATACAGCGGCTACGATGCTCCTGACCCTTGGTGCCAGTATCTATGTAGTAAGCAAGATACTCGGACACAAGAGCATCAAGATGACGGAGATTTACGCCAAGATTGTTGACAAGAAGAAGTTGGAAACCGTGAACCTCGTGAACGGAATGTTTGACCAAATACCAGTAATACAATGAAGATAGAAATCAAGGAACGTAAGCTGACGGAAGGCAAAAGAGCCTTATATCTGGAATACTACGAGACAGGCTTCCGCAAGAGAGAAAACTTGCATCTCTATCTCTTGCCCGATGATGCCGTTGGTGCTGCAAAGCACAATCGGCTTACATACAACAAGGCTATGGAGATACGAGCAGAGCGCATCCTCACCCCTCCTGTATTGGAGAAAGAGAATGCCAAAAGCGAAGAACAAGGCAACGGCTTGACTTGGCTGCAATGGTGCGATGACTATATCAAATGGTCTGTTGATTGTGGCAACTGCAAGAAGATGATAGGTCATAAGAATGTTGTCCGCAAGCGTATCGCCACTTATTTACGGAGAGTAGATAAGAAAGACATCCTACTGAAAGATGTCAGTAAAGATGAAATTTGCGGTCTTTTTGATTATATGCGCAACAAGTATCGCAACAAACGCCAAATCAAGACCAACGGAGGACGGTTGGCTGATTACACATTACTGTTGTTTGAGGAAACAGTCAAAGCGATATTTAACAAGGCTATGCGTGAAGGACTTGTAAAATTCAATCCTGTACACAGTCTAAACAAGTTGGAACGCTTCCATGCTCCTGATAAACACAGAGAGTATCTTACGCCCGAAGAACTCACACGTTTCCTGGCGGTGGAAGCTGAATGTGAGAATGAACGAACCGTACAACTGGCATTTGGCTTGTCATCCATGACTGCCCTTCGCCTTGGCGATATGCAGCATCTAAGGTGGTGTGATATTAAAATGATAGATGGCGTGCCGACAATCAGCATCATACAGCGAAAGACAAAGCGTCCTGCCATTATTCCGCTCAATGAAATGGCGCAATCGTTGTTGCCACCTCGGACGGATGACAATCCGGAAAGTCTTGTGTTTCACCTTGTCAAGAAGTCAGACAACGTATCGAAATACGTAAGAAGACTAAAAGAAAAGGCTGGCATAGAAAAGGATTTGACCTACCATTGCTCACGGCATACTACAGCATCGTTGGCTATCTCAGCAGGAGCAGACATATCTGCAGTGAAGGATGTTTTGGGACATGGAAGCATCACTTCAACCGAAGTTTATGCAAAAGTGGCTCTTGAAAAGAAGATAGAGGCGGTCAATCTGTTTAATGGCGTGTTTGATTGAGACATACAGCAGGGTGCGAACAATGGGGAAGTCTTACTTCTTCCCTTTTGTTGGTAAATTGCCGTCAGGCTGTATTCAAAAAAACGCTTGTGTTCAAATAAATCTGCAAGACTTATCTGGACACAGGCATTTTCATGTTCAATTTAATCTTTGATATAGATGACAACAGGAGTAATATACGCTCGTGTCTCCAGTATTGGTGACAGACAGAGCACGGAAAGGCAGGTCAAGGACTTGTCGGAGTATGCAAAATATAAGGGTATCGAAGTCTGCAAGGTCTTTGAGGAACACATCTCTGGCGCAAAGAAGAATGATGGGCGTACAGTGTTGTGTGAGGCAATGGAATACTGCAAGGCAAACCGCATTGGGATCCTACTTGTCAGTGAACTGTCAAGATTGGGTCGCAATGCGTTTGAGGTGCTTGCCTCTGTCAAGGAACTCATTGACTGTGGCATTAACCTCTATATTCAAAAGGAACAGCTTACATTATTGGACGATGAAGGAAGTCCGTCCCTCTTTGCTCCTATAATGATAGCCACGCTTTCGACCTGTGCGCAATTGGAACGTGATAATATCTCATTCCGATTGCAGTCAGGAAGGAAGCGGTATATAGAGAAAGGTGGAAAACTCGGACGCAAGATAGGCTCTGTAAAAACGGAAGAACAGATGAAAGCCGAATATAGGGAAGTAATAAGTCTGCTCCGCAAGGGATATTCAATTCGGGATGTGGCGAAGTTGAGTGGTAAAGGGGTAAGTACCGTACAACGAGTTAAGCGATTAATAAAAGTACAATCATCGCAATAATACTATTAATTTTACGTTCTTTTCAAAGAAAGGGGTTGTGCAATAGTGTCTTAAAGGCTAAAAGCACTACCTTTGCATACAACAATAAGTAACAATACGTTTAAGGTCACAATTTGTGATTTTGAAAATAAAGATAGCAATATGGCAGATAATATAGAACATCAAGATAAAGGTGAACTGGTCGCAAATTGTGACCAGTTACAAAATGATGAAGTCGTAGTTACCACTCCTGTAGAAAGTCGAATAATGTCTATTCGTGGAAAGCAGATTATGATAGACAGAGACTTGGCTGAACTTTATGGAGTGGAAACTAAAAGATTAAACGAGGCTGTAAAACGTAATATAGAACGTTTCCCTGAGCGTTTCCGTTTTCAACTGACTAAGGAGGAAATGGCTGAACTGGTCGCAAATTGCGACCGGTTCAATAGTTTGAAGCACTCAACAGTTCGTTCATATGCTTTCACGGAGCAGGGAGTGGCTATGCTCTCCACTGTTCTTAGAAGTGAAACCGCAATTCGTGTAAGCATACGAATTATGGATGCATTTGTTGCAATGAGACGTTTCATGGTGACAAATGCAGAAGTTTTCCAACGTCTTTCAACAATGGAGTACCATCAACTGGAAATGCAGCAACATCAGCAAGAAACAGACAAACGCATAGACGAGGTATTTCGCAGATTGGATGAGGGCAATGCAAAGCCGAAACAAGGTGTGTTCTACAATGGTCAAATTTATGATGCCTATACTTTCGTGTCCGACTTGATTAAGAGTGCGAAGAAACGTATTGTCCTTATCGACAACTATGTTGACGAGACTGTACTGACATTGCTCGATAAAAGAGAAAACGATGTGTCTGCCGTAATCTATACTCAACAAATAAGCCATCAGTTCCAACTCGACATAGACCGTCATAATGCTCAATATGCACCGATTGATGTTGAAACATTCCGTTTATCACATGACCGCTTCCTTTGTATAGACGATGATGTGTATCACATAGGAGCATCCATAAAGGACTTGGGCAAGAAGTGGTTTGGTTTCTCCAAGATGGAGATACTTACACCAGACGAATTGGTGGAAAGGATCAATAGAGAGTAATCAATATATAATCCGCAAAACGAAACGTTTCGCCATTCCAGAACGAGCCGTCTATTTTCTTAAAACGAAGCGTACCGCTGGGGGTACTCCCCCACCCCAAAATATTTTCGACCGGCTTACGCCGGTATTCACATAATGTAAGAACGGAGTCCGGACACCATCCGAACCCCGTTCTTTTCGTTTTGTCGCTTCGCTCCCGCTTTTCGCGCTTCGCGTTACGCAGCCTCGCTCAACGCCTTATACGCAGCCACGCTCTGCGCCCTCACGAGTTTGCCGCGGAAGGCCAGACGCGAGCCGACACTCGTATACGCATTCGACGCATCGTAACCCGCATTCGCATTCGACACACCGCCACTCGCGTACGCGTAGCTGCACCCGCGATAGACCACACGGCCAGTGGCTGTGCTTATCCAATAATAATCTGAATAGTATGTACTCGACGAACCCTGCATAGCCCCGGCTGGTACAATAGCCATCAGCTTTCCATGTACCACAGCCGTTATCCAGCCACTTGAAGTAGAACCCTTTATCATGATCGTGCTGCCGTCAGGCATCCAAATGCGCCACTTGCCCTCATTGCCGCTCGTGTTCGGCAAGTCCACACCGTCCATCATTTCATACTTGTGTCCGTAGATGTCCTCATAGCCCAGGCAGCAGATATTGTTCACCTGCGTCACCTTTGCTGCACCATACTCATCCTTGTCTATATACCAAGCATATTGGTGCACTCTGTTCTCGTCCACCAGACTGTTTGTCACATTCGGGTTGATTGCCTTTGCACCCTCATAGCCTATAGTATCCTGCATGCCCCTTGACATCGTACCGCCAGTCGTGCGCATATTCGTATGCGAGCCAGCGCCACACTGCTCCTGCATGTTCCTCCTGCCATACTTCGCGTATGCAAGGTTCGCAATGCGGAAGTGCATCAGAGCGTCAATCTGCTGCATACCCCTCTGCACGCTGTAATAATGGAAGTCCGTCCATGTCATGCTTGCAGTAGTGCTTCCGCCCGTTATGCAGGCACGCAGCTTGCTGCCAACAACAGAACTGCCCACAACAGCACACAGATGCTCCTCGTTGGCAAACCATTCAGGTTCCATATCCTCTATCTTGCTGCTATTGGATAGCACCACCTTGTCAAACTCGGCTGTATTCAATATAGAGAAATACAAAGTCTTGGCTCCCTCCGGCACATCGCTGATAAGATACATACCAGCCTCAAATCTGTTTCCCAGCGTTGGCACCACGACGCTCTTCACCACATTGCCGTTCACGTCGGCAAATGCGCTGCCCACAAGGTTCGTGCCTGGTACACTCGGCCAACGGACACGCTTGTGCTTCGACACATCCACCACACACACCGAATAAGAACTGTCCGTACTCATGGCATTTGTTATGGTGTCCCTGCCACTCATCACTTTCCTGCCTTTAGTGTAACCGCCCTGCACCGCCTTGATGTCATCAAGCGTCAATACGTCCACATTCGGCACCGCTGGCATGTGATCCTTGTCCTTCGAGCTGTAGCAACTGTAGTCCTTGCTGTTCAAGAAGTCATTGATGCCCTTGCTCCAGAAGAAAGGCTCGTGCATCATCAAATCGCCCTCGCTGCCGTCAAGTTTGGCAGGGGTCCCGTCGGCATACTTGGTGCTGTCCTTATCGTCAAGCTCCATGTAAGTCATCTCGCCGTCCAGATTGTTCACAACTGTATCGACATTCGCGATGTTCACGTTCCTAGTGGTCGCTTTCTTTGTCACCTTAGCAAGCACTCTGTGGCGGTTCTTCAATATCGCTGCCACATGGCCGCTTGGCTTGTAGTCGTTGCCGTACTTGTAGCCTGTGCCGTTATCCAGGTTCGAGAGGTTTGCATCGTCTGCCACGCTCTCGTCACTCTCCAGCATTGTGTATTCCGGCTGCTCAATGTTCAATTCAGGATAGTGCTCAGTATATGCAGCATAGGTCTCATCATCAACGTAACGAGTCAGTCGGTATGTGCCCACCAGTCGGCAGCTCTCCACATTGCCGCCATTCTCGTCCACACCGCCCGTCTGCATCAGTGAGGCCAGCAGGCTGCCGTCGCCTTCCATGTCGATGCCGGTCACACGCAGATACTTCACGTTTCCGCACCTTGCGTGCAGCGTCTGCCAGTCCACACCAGGGCAATTGTCAACCACAAGCCTGTTGATGTTGCTTGTGCCCTCCAGCGTCAGACCGCCGGTCGTCAGTTTGCCCAGATAGCGCAGTTCCAGTGTCTGCAACGTTGCCGGGAGCGTTACGCTCGTCAGCGGAGCACCCTGTGCGAAGTTCACGCCGGTCAGGGCTGTCCTGCCTGCCTTCAGTGTCTCCAGCTTCGTGTTGTTGCTCAGGTCTATGCCAGTGAAGCTGCCTGACTTCAAGCCGGTCATATTCAGAGTACGCAAGTTTCGGCAACCGTTCACCAGCAATGCGTTCAGCGTTGTCTGTGTCTGGCCACAGCTCACGTCAAGCGTCCTCAAAGCGGAGCAGTTGTTCAAGTTCAGAGTCTGGAGTATGGCATGGCTCACGTCCGTCAGGTCAAGTCCCATGATGCGGCTCGCACCATAGATGTATTGCGGGTCATTCACGATGAGGTCTGTGTCAAGTGTCAGTTCCACCTGGCTTCCCGTGTCCTCCGCAAGCACTGCGCTTTCGTGCGGCGTGCCGCTCGTGTAGCCGTACCCGAAGAAATACCGCTCGCTCGCCGTGATTCTTATCTTCCGGTTGTCACTTCCGAACTTATAGCCGAAGTAGGCTGCGAAACTGTCCTTTCTGTATGTGCCGCACACATACTGGCTGTCCAGCAATGCAAAGCGGTTCTGGATGGTATAGGTGCGGTGGGCATATCGGCTGCCCTGGAGTGCATAGAGGTAGTCATAGTAACTCGTAGTGCCGTCTGCCGTCGTCACACCCTCCGTCAGCGGTTTTATGTACTTGTAGATGCCGTCCTTGTTGTAGATGCGCTCACACCAGTTGCCCATCATCTCCTCATTGAACACCTTCAGCACATACTCCAGCGACATCGTGCTTCGCAGCTTGTCTGCCACCTCCCTCAATTTGTCCGGGCAGCCTCTCACAAGTTCCCACAGCACGGAGTCGTGTCCCGCAAACGCATACGAGCCGATGCTCTCGTCCATCGTCTCCCACGTTATCGTGTAGTCGTATTTCAGAACTGAGTCGTTGCGCTCACCGAACACCGTGTCCATGTCGTATGGGATGAAATACCAGATTTTTCCGTCCCATGTCACGAGCATCATGTTCTTCGCGCGGTTGTCCACAGCCATGAAGTAGTCCGTTATCAGATACCATGCAAATGGCGAGTCGTTGCCGAAGTATTCCGCATATTCGTTCAGGAATTTCGTCGGGTTGCCCTTGCACGAGTATATCCACTCCCAAAGGCGCTTCACTGCCGCCTTGTCGTCCTCATGCGCCGTCGCCCATGTCTGGTCGGGTTTGAAGCGGAACTCCAGAGCGTCGTCAAACGTGTCCATGTTGCTCGTACCGAACAGGCACAATGTCTCCGAGTTGTTCAGGAACTCCAGGCAGATGCACTTGTTGCGCTCGCCCTTCAGTGTAGCCTCGTCATTGAAGCCCTCAATACCCTCAAAGCCGTAGATGATGCCGCTGCCGCTCTTCTCGTTGTTGAAGTTGTACTTGCCAAGATACACGTTCTCACCCGTGCCGTTGTTGTCGTAGAACAAATCTATCGGAAAACCGTCCACGCCGATTCTCACATCGTAATTGCCCTTGTAGGCCATTTGTGGCGGAGTCAGCCAGCCGCATCTCTTCCAGATGTCGTTCACGATCCTCACCGCACCCGTATTGTGCGTAGATGAAGAGTCCGAGAAGTCCGCCTTCAGACAGAATATGTCTATCGGTCTTGCACCTGGTTTGAACGAATATTTGAAGTCCGCTACCTCCACGCCGTTCACATACAGCTTCGTGCCGTACTTCGTCGAGCGGCTGAAGTAGATGCGGTAGTTCTTTCTCGGGTAGGTCGTCGATGAGGTGCCTTGTATTCTCAGTCCGCACTGGTAGATGATGAAGTCATACTCCTTACCGTAGGCAGAGTAGAAGTAGATGTCCACCGGAACCTCAAACTTCTTGTTGTTCGTCTGGTTCACAAGGTTCACGTCGCCCACGATTCTCATCACGCTCTTGCCCATTGCCCTCAGCTTGTCGATGTCAACGTCTGTGCCCTCGTCGTCCATCACCTGGTTCTTCTCGAACAGCACCACCATCTCGTCGCTTGTCGGACGGTCCACCATATAGTTCGACAGTTCCTCATCATCACCCAACGCACGGTTGTACACACGCATGTTCCGCACCTCTACATCTGCACTCTCGCTCGTGATCTTGATGTTGGCCGGCTCGTCCTGCAGAAGGCTGTCTGTCGGGGCGTACTGCTTTGCACCGCTCAATATGCCATTCACATACAGTTCCATCAGCCGGTTGCCCTTCTTCTCCTGGACCACGAAGGCTATCTTCAGTGTCATGCCGCTCGCGAACTTCGTGCCCACTTCCGAGCCTGCGCCCGTGCGCATCAGCGCCTCCTGCGTGGTCAGTCTGAAACCGACATTGCCGGCCATACAGTCCACCACCGTGCCCTTGCGGTCGGTCACATTGGTGCAGGTCAGTTCCATCTCGTAAGTCGCACCAGTAGTCGTAGCATCGTTGCCGAATGGTTTGCAGCCTATCTCGATGTTCGCGCCGTTCGTCAGCTTCAAGGCATCGCCCGTCCAGCCGTTGCTCTGCCAGTCAAAACCTTCAAACGCCGTTTGAACGTCGTTATAACGCCATTCAGCAGGCTCGCTCTCGGCATTGCTTCTGCCGGCTGCCGTCAGTTTCAGCACAAGTCCGGCAGTCGCCTCGCTCAGGTCAATGCCACTCTCCGTCACCTTCACGTTCAGCTTGTATTCCGTAGTGCCGCACTTCAGCACCATGGCCACATCGCCCTGCTCCAGGAAACGGTTTGTATATACCTGCGTAGTCCTCGGAACGCTCACCGTCTGCGTCCGTATGCCGTCTCTCCACACACCCACCGTCGCCGGGGTCGTTGTCGGGTCATACGCCACAAAGTCAAATCTCACCTGCTCATACTGGCCGGCTTCAATAGTCGGGGTCAGATGGTCGTCCGCAAAAATGCGTCCGTCACCGAAGGTCAGCTTCGTGCCGATATACGGGGCGTTCTGTCCGGCCTTCAGAATGTCAAAGTAGATGCTCTCACTCTTCAGCGTAAGCTCCGCGCTCGCCTCCATCTCGGCGACGATCTGCACCGTGTGCCGCCCGATGCTCACACCCGACATCGACAAGGAGAAACTGCCGTTCGTCGTGCCGCTTCTTTTCACCGTCTGCGAGTCCCACTGGTGTCCGTCCAGATACAGCGTCACGGTTTTGTCGCCGCTTCCGCTCACCGCAAAGGGGATGCTCACCGTCTCGCTCACACCGTAGCCGCCCTTGGCGACACACTCGGCTATGTTGAAGCTGCTGCTCAGCGCAAGGGTCACAGCCTTCACGCTCACATAGCTCTGCCTCGTCTGTGTCTTGCCGGTGGTCGGGTCGGTTGTGGTAGCCCTCACATAGATGTCTGTCGTTCCGAGCAGCAGGTATTTCGTCAGATTCAGGGTATAGGTTCCCTTGCTCACATCATGCTGCGTGTCTGCATACATCACGGTCGCGCCCCTCTTCATCTCAATGCTGACTGTTGCCTTCTGGCCCGTGGATGTGCCTTTCTCCTCACCGCTGCTGTACTGGTGGTCATACGTCCATGTCAGCATTGCGCTGTCACCTTCCTTTATAATGGTCTTGCTGACGGCTGCATCCAGCACGATTTTCGTGGTCGAAGCGTCACCGCCTCCACCGCCGCTTCCTGCCGGAATGTCCGCAGACGCTATCTCCGCACCGCTCTTGTTGGTCAGTGCCAGGCGCACGCTGCTGCCGTCGTCACTCAGTTCGGCGTTCATGCCCAAGACGGTGCTCGCCTCTATCTCCATCAGCTTCGCTGTCACAGCAGCGTTCTGCACCGGGTTCGTCGAACTTACGTTCAGGCTCTCGTCCACCTCAGTCTCGCTGATGGTGATGGCGACGTTGCCGTCCTCGCCAGGCTCCAGCTTCTTGCCGTTCAGCGTCACGCTCTTCACCGTGCCGTCGCCGCCAAAGTCCTCCCAGCTTGCCGCCTGCTCCCAGCTCTCGATGTTCGTGCCCTTGAACTGCTTGGTCTCCCATTTGCCCTGTGCCGTCTCGTAGGTGATGCAGCGTCCCTTCGCACGTGCCTTTCCTTCCACGGCTGCTATGGCGGTCTCAAGCGTATAGTATCCGCTCTCCAGCGGAACCTGCTCCGTCACGTTATAGGTGTTGCCACCGCCGCTTCCACTTATCTCCACCAGGTTCTCTTCCTCATCGCTCCACACATACACCACGCCGCCGCACACATACGCCTTGTCCTTCAGTACTTCCGTGCGCACATCGTTCATGTACATGTCAGCACCGGGCCAGTTGTTGCAGTAAATGTTACCATTCTTCCCGCAGAAGGATTTGTTCACCGTGTCATAGTACACACCGTCTATCTGGGGGTATGATACAAGTCGTATCTCCACGCCTTCCACCAGCCCGTCAAACCGCACTGTCGCGCCGTTCCTCGCAGCCAGTGCCGTGTCCTTGTACTCCGATTCCACGCTCTCTGCCTTTGCCACAGCAGCGTTGGTCTTCTGGGCGGCATCCGTGGCCTTGCTTGCTGCATCATTGGCAGTTTTGGCCGCAGCCTCCGCTGTTGATGCTGCCTTATCTGCTTTCTTTGCCGATGCGTCAGCCACAGCAGCAGAAGACTTGGCGACAGCTGCTGCATCCTCGGCTGGTTTCGAGAGCAGTTTCAACGGGGCGCTCACCACTGTCTCACCACGCATGGCAGGGAGGCTTACCACACCGTCAAGCGTGCTCACCGTTTCCAGTTCGTCCACGCTCTGGCTGTCCGTCTTTATCTGGTTCACCACGTCCTGCACCAGTTCCTTTTTCTCTTTTTCTGTCAGTGCCATAGTCGTATATCTTTTTTGTTATGATTGTTTATTGATGATTCTTGCCGTATATTTCGTAGGCCAGCCGTTCAGCGTCTCGGTGCTGTCTGGGTCATATACCAGTAGCACCTCAAGCGTATCACCCTTGCCCATATCCAGAGTCTCGTAGTGTCCGCCATCCCAATGTACCATCACTGGCAGTTCCTCGGTGTTCCAAGGATATTCCTTTTTGCTGTCCTGCTGGCTATAGCGTCCACACACCTTGTAGTTGCTCGATCCAAGGTCGGCAATGATGGTTACTCTCATGCAGAACGGCGTACTCTCGCCGATAGCAAGTGCATCCCGCGCCTGCCCTATCTTCGGTAGGGCTACCACCGTAGAGCCTTGCGTCGCCTTCACGAGAAAGCGGTTTGCTTTCTGCAAATCCATGTAGCCGACAAATACCGTGTTCGCCTTGTCAAGGACTATCTTCTTGTAGGCGTAGCCGTCCATCGTTCCGTTCAGCACGCCCGACCCTCTGCCAGCAAAGGCGAAGTTTCCGCTCACCGAGTTGGCGATGTTGAACACGATGCCGTATTTCGGCAACAGCCCCACATCAAAACCATATTCCGTAGCCGTGTCCACCAGTCGGCACAACATAGGCTGTCCCAAGCTGTTCCACGTTCCGATGATGGCTTGCCGATCCTTGTCGTTGAACCCTATCATGTCATCATATAGGAACAGACCATTCTCCGTGTCCTTCACCTCGATGGTTCCGTCATCGTTGTAGGTTACGTCCGCACCGCCGATATGCCTATTGCCGATACTGAATCCGCCTATCGTGCCACCCTCGGCATATACATTGCCACGGAACGTGCCGTTCACGGCTTCGATGCTTCCGTCCTCCTTTACCTTGAAGTAGCCGTTTGCCGTTACCAGTCCCTCCAACTTTATGTTGTCCGCCGTCAGTTTTATCACGGTTTTCTTGTTGCCTTCTGCATCCGTTTCTTCCACGCCTACGCCTATCAGCGCCAGCTTGCCGTTCACGTCCTTTATATAGATGCCCGTGCCTTCGGGCTGTATCATCAGTCCTGTTTCCTGCAGCGCCCGCTCGTCCTTGTCATATACGGCTGCCGAAATTTTCACCAGTCGCTCTGACTGCTCGAACAGCGTCTTGTACTTATAAGTCAGCGCCTCTATCTTGTCCGTGCTCAACACCAACATATAAAGGTAGATGTCGCCGTCAAACGCCAGCTTGAAGTCGCCAGTGCCGTTCCACAGTCCGCTGCAGGTGTATTGCACATAGCCGCCGGTAGCAGCGATTTCCTCGCTCACCTCCATACTGTTGAAGTCCGCAAAGCCCGTCTTGTCAACATTCTCAAAACCTATCTTCAGCGTGCCGGACTTTGCGCAGCGATAAAAGAAACTCAGATACACTGGCAAGGCTTCCTTCTTCCCGTCGCTGTTTGTCGGAAAGGTCGGCACAAAGCGTAGATTCTCATGCTTCTGTCGGATATACTTGTTGCGTATCCGCACCACCTTGCGTCCCATGTCTGTCACCACGCTCGCACTGTCACCCTTCTTCGATAGTGCTGCGCCGTTGGCCCATATCCACCTGTTGCCGACGAGAAAGAACACCGTCTCATTCTCCGAGTTCCACTTCTCCAGTCCCGACGCAAACGTCGGGTTGTTCAGATAGCCCTTCTCGCTTAGGAAATCGTTCCTCACGCTGTCAATCGCGCTCTGCACTTTGCCCTCGGTTATCTCAAAACGAGTCTTCACGTCCTCACCAGTCTCCAGCACGAAGGTTCCCTTCATATAGGCGTTGTCTGCATACAGGCCGTTGCCCCGTGGTTGGCGGTCTGCCGGAAACTTGTCATCCTTGATGCCATCAAGGTTGCCAAGTCTCGCACGCAGACAATTGTGGAGCTGCT
>OBCM01000024.1_pt1 | contig 25721 bp, 21 predicted proteins | sample 1495921 | NCBI WGS metagenome assembly OBCM01 (sample SAMN03418274, study PRJEB22391) | human gut metagenome | biome: human-gut; feature: organic feature; material: feces | host: Homo sapiens | place: Tanzania | collected 2013-01 | reverse complement strand
TGTTCAGAAAGCGGTTCGGGAACGGCGGATATACCAGTTATTCATCTCATCAATAAATTTTACAATCGGGTCAACCGCGCCGCTCAAATCGTAATCATCAAGTCCTGCTGTAACATCCTTTATAAGTTTCTGCGTAATTGACAAAAGCCATGCATCGAGCGGATTTGAAGGAAGCTTTTCATCAAACAAATGTCCAGTCGGCTGGATTTTATCAATATTTGCATACGTTACAAAGAAACTGTAAGAGTTCCAGAGCGGAAGAATAATATTTTTTATTACGTCACGAACGCCTTCGTCACTGTAGCGAAGATCATCCGCCCTTACTACTGCTGAATGAATCAAAAACAGCCGGAGAGCGTCTGCGCCGAATTTATTGATTGCCTCAACAGGATCAGTGTAATTGCGAAGCGATTTTGACATTTTTCGTCCGTCTGAAGCAAGAACAAGTCCATTTACAATACAATTCTGGAACGCAGGCTTATCAAAAAGATGAGAGGCAAGAACTGTAAGCGTGTAAAACCATCCGCGGGTCTGGTCCAAACCTTCGGATATGAAGTTCGCAGGAAAATGGTTTTCAAAATATTCCTTGTTTTCAAAAGGATAGTGCTGCTGTGCATAAGGCATGCTTCCAGATTCAAACCAGCAGTCAAAAACTTCTGGAATTCTGTGCATTGTACCACCGCATTTTTCGCAAGGAATTGTAATTTTATCAACGAACTGCTTGTGCAAATCTTCCGGGTAAGTTCCGCTAAGGTCCGCAAGCTCCTGACGGCTTCCTACGCAGACAGTATTTTTACAGTCAGGATTATCGCATTTCCAGATTGGAATAGGATTTCCCCAGTAGCGGTTTCGGCTTACAGCCCAGTCGCGGGCACCAGCAAGCCATTTTCCAAAGCGGCCTTCCTTAATATGGGCAGGCTGCCACTTTATCTGGCTGTTCGCCTTTAAAAGCTGCTCGTGATGGTCAGCGACCCTTACAAACCACGAACCGATTCCCCGGTAAATCAATGGAGAACCGCAACGCCAGCAATGCGGATACTGGTGAACAACTGTTTCGCGCTTAACCAGCTTTCCTTCTTTTTTTAGGCGGTCCATAAGGTCTTTATCGCAGTCCTTTACAAAGCGGCCGGCAAAATCAGAAACTTCTTTTGTAAATTTACATTCCGCATCCATCGGCTCCACATTTGGAATTCCTGTTCCTGCAAAAACCTTGTTATCCTCCTCACCAAAAGCAGGAGCAATATGAACGATTCCTGTACCGTCCTCGGTGGAAACATAGTCCGCATTAAAAAGACGAAACGCACCCTTAGCGCAAGGCTGTCCGGTTTCTTCAGAACATCTTGCAGAATCTTTAAGATATGCAAAATACGGAAACAGCGGCTCATACTCCGCGTCAAGGAAGTCTGAACCCAGTTTTTCGTAAATAATTTCGTAATCAGATTCGTTCTTATAATACGCATGAAGCCGGCTTTTTGCCATAATATAATAGTCGCCGGACTCTTTATCGAGAATTTTCACATACTCAATTTTTGGGCCCATACAAAGACCAAGATTTGAAGGCAACGTCCATGGAGTTGTCGTCCATGCAAGAAAATAGGTTTTTCCGTTTGCCATATCAGAATCATCAATCGCGGCAGGCGCTTTTGTAATCTTAAAACGGATTGTAATGGCAGGATCCTGTTTTTCCTTGTACCCCTGGGCAAGCTCATGGGTAGAAAGCACAGTTGAACAGCGCGGACAATACGGAAGGATGTACTTTCCTTCGTAGATAAGCCCCTTGTCCCACAAGGATTTTGCAACCCACCAGATTGATTCCATATAATCAGGATTCATAGTCTTGTAGTCGTGGTCAAAATCAACCCAGCGTCCCATGCGGGTAATAGTCTGACGCCATTCAGAAGTATATTTTAAGACTGAAGCCTTGCATTTTTCATTAAAATTCGCAACTCCGTACGCTTCAATTTCATGCTTGGAATTTATTCCCAGTTCTTTTTCAATAAGATTTTCAACCGGAAGACCGTGGCAATCCCATCCGAAGCGGCGCTCAACCTTCTTGCCTTTCATTGTCTGGTAGCGCGGAATAATATCTTTGATTGTTGAAGGTATAAAATGTCCAAAATGAGGAAGTCCTGTCGCAAACGGCGGTCCATCGTAAAAAACGTACTCCTCCGAACCTTCACGCTGGTCTACTGATTTTTTAAAAGTATCATCTTCCTTCCAAAATTTCAGGATTTCTTCTTCCTGCTTTGGAAAATCTGCTTTTGGATTGACTGGCTTATACATATCCTATAAATTCCTTGAATAAAAAAATCGTATATTATAGAAAAATTATATCGCAAATCAAACATTTATTCTACTTTATTCAGCCAAATAAACTATCCCAGCGCGACATCCAGAATCATCATAAGAATAAAGCCCAAGCCAAATCCAATCGTTCCATTGTTCGAATGCTCACCTTCACTCGCCTCTGGAATAAGTTCTTCCACCACAACAAAAAGCATCGCTCCTGCCGCAAATGCCAGAAGATACGGCAAAATTCCCTGAACAAAATTTGAAAGAAGAATCGTAAGAAAAGCAGCAACCGGCTCAACAATTCCAGAAAGCGTTCCGTACACAAAAGATTTTAATTTTCCGTTTCCTTCAGATTTTAAAGGCAGGCTTATAATCGCTCCTTCCGGAAAATTTTGAATCGCTATTCCGGCAGAAAGCGCAAACGCGGCAGCAAAGCTGACCTCCATAGAATTTGAAAGAAAACCGGCCGCGACAACGCCGACCGCCATTCCCTCCGGTATGTTGTGAAGCGTTACCGCAAGGCAAAGCATTGTCGTATTTTTCAATCTTGAAGCAGGGCCATCCGCATAGCGGGTTTCAAGATGAAGATGAGGAACAGCCATATCAAGCAAATAAAGAAAAGCCATTCCCATAAAAATTCCAGCCGCCGCAGGAAAAAAGGCAAACCGCCCCATTCCGTGGCTTTGTGAAATCGCGGGAATAATCAGCGACCATACAGAAGCCGCCACCATTACACCGGAAGCAAAACCAAGCAGAAGCTTCCGCAGTTTTTTGTTCAGGTCATTTTTCATAAAAAAAACAACAGCAGAACCAAGCAAAGTGCCAAGAAAAGGGATAATTAAAATAAAAAAAATATTCACCAAGACAAAATCCTTAAAAATTAAAAAACACAGGATTCAAGCTTTTTTTTAAGGAGAACGATTCGCTTAAATCCTGTGCAAAAGTCGGGTTACTTTTATAATTTATGACTTGCAGTTCAATAAATTCAAATTAATCATGCTTCCTTGCCAAGTTTTTCACAGGCTGCAACAGTTTCCTCATCTGGAAAAAGATGGCCGGCAAGTCCATCCGCATTTACAACACTTGCGCCGGCAGAGACAATGCGGTCGCGCCACAAACGAAGCCATTCTCCGTCGCCCCAGTCGTAAGAGCCAAAAACGGCGACTTTTTTTCCAGAAAGACTAGATTCAATCGAGCTGTAAAAAGCTTCCATTGAATCCTCAAGCTCTTCCGCGCCCATCGCTGGACTTCCAAGGATTATAACATCGCATGCAAGAACCTTGGCAGAATCAGCTGAATCCGCGGTTGAAAAATATACTTCCGCACCTGACAATTCCGCACCTTTTTTTACAGCATTCGCCATCGCCTCTGTATTTCCAGTTGTTGTTGAATAAATAATCGCTTTTTTCATTTTTTCACCTCAAATATTTAGCCCGAATTTCGAGTTTTATAAATTCAGCAATTGAATGAGCTACCAGAAAAAGCGCGTCAATTCGCCAAGCTGAGCGTACAATGTATCAGACTGCGCGATTTTTTCAAAATCGCTTGCTATCGCTCAGAATGGCTCGGTTGCCGCTTTCTTTTTCTTCCCGCTCATTCAATTTACGGATTCAGTAAAAAACTCGACATTTGGACTATTTAAATTATTTTTGTACGACACATAATTTTTCACAGCCTGAAGAATGTCGACACGCCGTATTTTACTAAAACCTGCTCAACGAGCATAAGTTTTTTACAGTTAGTTATACCTAACTATTTTATATAATAAAAGTTATTTTTATTCAAGTAGTTAGCATAAACTAACTACTTTTTTTTTCCGATTATTTAAGAAATATGCAGTTAAAAAAAATTTTTTCGCTATTGTTATTTTTTTTTACCTCTGGAATTGTTTTTTCAGAAATCCCTGAACCTCTTAAAGGAATATGGACTGGAAAAGACAGAATAATATTTTTTGGCGGAAAGGATGAAATTTCAATCATCTTAAAGGAATATTACGGATGGTATTACGACAGGGCTGCAGAGCCAAGAGAATTTTCAGGAATCCAGGAGCGAAAAAGAAACGCCGCGACGCAAAGAACTGCGCACGACTACAAAGTACGCTTTGAACAGTCAGAAAAAAACACGAATGTGTGGGAAATGACGATTTTTATCGATGAAAAGACAAAATCAACAGTTCCACTCGCGCTGATTGACGGAAAAATCTATCTTGATTTTCTGTTGAAAACCGCTCCGGAAGATTTAGAAAGTGAAACTTCCGAAGAAAATATTTCAGAAACTATTGCGGAAAACGAAACAACAGAAAAAAATCATTTAACAGGATATTGGCAAGGAGTAAACAGCGCTGATTCAATAAGGATAAGCCAGAGGCACAGCAAGGAAAACATTATTTCTTGGTACATAACAGAAAACTGCGCATATCAGATAAGATTTTGGGCTACAAAAATGAGCCATGAAAACTTGAATGCAGTTTTTTCAGACAGCGGCTCAATTTACACAGTAAAAAAGCACATTTTTTCCGCGGGAACAAATTTCACCTGTGTAAGCGGAAAAGGAAGCAACATCCGCAATGTTGAAAAATACTCAGACTTTCCATACGTATACAAAATATCAGCGGACGGAAAAATAATCGCAGAAGGAACTCCGTATCTTTCAAAAGTTGAAGGAAAACAATCGGCAGAAAACCTTATGGAAATAGTGCGCCAGGCAAATTCCAGAAGAAAACCGGATCCGCCGCCGCTCTTTCCGGAAAAAGAACTGGACTGGCACTGGGAGCTCATAAATCAGCTTGAAAAAGGAAACAAAACAATCGAAGAAGTCCGAGAACGTCAACGGAATTTCGGGCCGCGGCCTGGCGACTTGCAAAAATAAACACGGAAAGAGATTCAATGCTCAGCGCAGAATTTAGTTTTTTTTTCTAAAACACGGAAGATTTTGCCTGCTTATTTTTATAATGCTATTTTATACGCAAAAAAACAAAAATCACTTTTCACGGCTTTTAAAAAACAGTAAACTTTTTAGAATATGATTACATATCTTGCAAAAATCGGCGAGCTTATGCTGAAAGGCTCGAACCTTAAAACTTTTGAAAAACTGCTTTACACAAACACAAAAACCTGCCTTAAAGGCCTTGACCTTAACGTTCAATGCCACGCCGGCAGGCTTTATATTGACTGCGAGGAAAAAGATTCCGCCGCCGTTGAAGAAACATTAAGCCATCTTCTTGGAATAACAGGCTGGGCGCGTACCCTTACGTGCGAAAGCGACATAACCGAGATAAAAAAGTGTGTCAGAAAAGTCGCGGAATCAGAAAAAGCCCAGAATCCTAAAATCAGGACGTTTAAAATTGACGCGCGCCGCGGCGACAAGCGTTTTCCGATGAATTCCTTTGAAATAAACTGTGAATGCGGTGAAGCTGTATGCAATGACAATTTTCTTGAGGTTGACGTGCATAATCCCGACATAAAGATTTTTGTAGAAGTGCGGGAAAGAACGTTCGTTTACAGCGATGCAAAAAAAGGAAACCGCGGGCTTCCTGCCGGATGCAGCGGACTCGGTCTTCTGCTTCTTTCCGGTGGAATAGACTCTCCTGTCGCCGGCTACAGAATGATGCGGCGCGGAATGAAAATTGAATGTGTTTATTTCCATTCTTATCCCTACACATCCGCTGAGGCGCAAAAAAAGGTTGAAGACCTTGCCGCAAAATTATCATGGTTCGGATTAAAAACTTATCTGAACATAATTCCTTTTACAGATGTGCAGATGAAAATCAAGCAGAAAGCGCCGGAAGAATGGTCTACACTTATGCTCCGGGTCTGCATGATGAAAGTCACAAACATGCTTGCAAGACGCATTGATGCGGACTGCATTGTAACCGGAGAAAGCCTTGGACAGGTCGCAAGCCAGACTATAGAAAATATGAATGTAACCGGGCATTTTGCAGAATTTCCGCTGATAAGACCGCTTGCGGGTCTTGATAAAGAAGAAATTGTGGAAACCGCTGAATTTATCGGAACTTACAGCACATCGATTCTTCCGTACGAGGATTGCTGCGTCCTGTTCAGTCCGAAACATCCGGTTTTAAGAGGGCGCATTGAGGACGCGGAAAGAATCTTTAATGAGCTGGAAGCAGATGACTTAATAAAAGAATCTTTTGAAAAGCGTGAAATCAAACGTTTCGAACTGGGGAAAGAAATTTAGCCGCAACTTTTGACGCGTCAGTATCAATCCTGATAGCGTCAAATTTCTTCTGCATGACAGCGGAAAAAGTCTCATCATTCAGAATTTCATTGATTTTCTTATAGATTTTTCTTGAGCTCTGAATAAAATAACCTACGTTGTTATTAACCGCAAAACGCATATTTCCAAGCTCCTGGTTGTGTATATAGCGGCTTATTATAACAGGCTTTCTGAACGAAAGAACTTCCAGCAAAGTCGCGGGACCCGCCTTAATCACGGCGCAATCGCAGATTTTCACAAGCTCGTCAAAATAGTCTACAAAGCCGAATACGTGCAGATCCAGCTTTGGATGCGCAATCCGCAAAAGCGTCATATTCCTTTTTTTTACTATGTCCCTTCCGCAGATAATAGCGGTTGCAAAATTCGCCTTGTGAAGAATACACTGATTTACAATTTCTGTTGCCCCGGGGAGTCCCTCGCCGCCACCCACAAGCAGAAGAACCTTTTTTTCCGGATCAAAACCGTGCTTTATTTTCAAAAGGCGGATTTCTTCAGCGCTATGCTTTTTGCTTCTGAATTTTTCGTTCATAAGAAATGGAATCACCGTGATATTTTCCGCGGGTACGCCACATTCATTAACGCCGATTTTCTTTGCTTCTTCTGAATAAACCATATAGTTCAGATTTTTTTCATAAAACCAGCAGTGCGGAACAGTGAACGGATCTGTAACAATGACTGTAAAATTTATGTTCCATGGAATATTTTTAAGGACATCCTTTACAAATGGCGTTACTCCGAAATGAAAACTGACAATATCAGTGGGATGTTCCCTTAAAATCATCTTTCTAAGGTGATGCCGGGCTTCAGGACCGATTATATAATTCAAAAGGCTCTGCAGCCATCTCCTCTGGCCAAGGTCATAGACAAGCGGAAAGAGTCCGTGGATAAAATTCAAAGAATAGTTGTACCCTTTTTCGAAAATAAGATGGCCAAGCCCATGGCGGCTGTATCCCGTTTCCATTTTGATTTCAACATCCGGATTCATCCGCTTCATTGAGTCTGCAAGCACTTTAGCGGCTGACTTATGCCCTGCGCCCGTATTTAAATATAGAAACAAAAATTTCCTGCTAGCCATTAAAAACTGATTTTCACTCCTGCCCTGAAATAATGATTATATGAATTATGAAGATGTTTCTTCCATTTATCCTTGTCGGCGTCAATTATTTCTTTCGCGTTTTTTTTCTCTTCATCCGTAGAATATTTTAAATTCGTGTAATTTCCGGTGAAAATACCATCATCCACGCCGTCGTTTTGAATAAACTCAAACGTGTAGCCAAATCCAAGAGAAACTGACGATGTTTTTTTTGAATAACATGTATACTCAATGTCTATTCCGGCCTGCATCGTATACATCAGGTTATCCTGAATAAGAAAACCTGTCTCATCCTCCGCTGAATCCCGGTTCTGAGAATTCTGTAAAAATGTCGTTCCAGTCTGCACAGTTCCGTCCAGTTTCAGAATATCTTCGTAATCCCAGTCTTCATACTGATTTCCGTGCCTTGAATATGCAGAAACCGTTGAGATTTTCAGATTTTTTACAGGATTAAAGTTCAGTGCCATTGAGATTCTGTCCGAATTAGGCAGCAAATCTGTTCCTATCGGTGAGCCAAAATTAGTGTAGTCGCGGTAATTATATTTTGTCTCGCTTGAATCATATACATTGAAAGTGTATGGAGTTACAAGCGTATAATCTATGGAAATCAGGCTTGCGATAGAATCAAGCGGCGTGTAGGTAATGCCGGTCTTGAATGCCGTACGAATCGCGGCGTCGTTCCATTTCAGCTTGATGAATTTTTTAAGCTGCAAATCGCTGAGCAAAAGCTCCGTATTCCATGAAAGGCACTTCATCGGTCTGACTTCGATTTTTGTTCCGGCAAAAACTGTCTCACCCTTTCCGTCCGCAAGAGAAACAATGAACCAAGGAACAGGCGTTAAAAACGAAGGATTGAAATGCCCCCCAAAAACCGCGCCTTCAAAATATGAAATGTTCAATTTTCCTTCTAAAAACGGAACGTTCACAGAATGAAAGGCAAAAAATTTGTCAAAAGAAAATTCATTTTCCTTTCCTTTTAATTTGTCGGAAGCACCTATAAGACCAAAAACCTGCGCATACTGAAAGTATTTTCCTTCATAATTAAAAGTTCCATTCAAAATCTGGTTTGAATTTCCAGAAAGAATAAGGTCATCGTTCGGAAAAAGTCCGTAACCGAGGGAATTAAATCCAAAAGTTCCGTACACTTCGCGGTTTCCAACAGAAAATTTTCCGGAAAGATTCATAAGCAAATCAATATCACCGGCATCAAATCGGAACGGCTCCATAACAGAAATATCTGAATCTGCCGCATAGCGTGGAAGGGCGTCTGGAGTGTTCACATACGCCCCCTGCCCCTGAAGCTCCGTAAAAAGCCCGAATCCGAAAAGGTCGTTTACAGAAAAGTCTGATGAAAAATTCACATCGGCGCTCGCCTGGTGAAAATTATCAAATCTATGGGCATTTTCATTTTCAGTATCCTGAAGAGAATAGATTTTTCCATAAAATCCGCTGGAAGCCGAAACTCTCCACGGCCTGCCAAAAAACTCGCTGTAATACACGGAAGCCTTTTTCTGTTCGGAAGGCTCTCCGTCCTGCATTACGGTTTCAAGCATATTTTTTATAACATTTACAGGATACGGCTTTAACTGAGGAAGGCGTTCCACATAACCTTTCTGATACCAGCCGACGGCATCAGAATAAAATTGTTCCTGTGGATTTACACTAACCTGTGAAAAAATTACCGGCGCAAAGAGAAACAGAATTGAAAAAACAAAGAGACTTTTTTTCATCAGAAATTCCAGATTATTTTTTAGAAAAAATCCGGAATGTTTGACCGGAAATTTTCTTTTCAGTTTTTTTTAACTCAATAAAAAAACATCTGTGTACTATTTTACTTGTTTATTGAATGATTTACAAGATAAGTGATAAGATACAAGTAATTTATGAAAGCTCAGGAAAAAAAATTAATATTCAATCTTTTAAAAACTGCAAGCGACAATTTTTATGGCTACACTTCGCCGGAATTTATCAAAACCCCGGATTTTAAGGATGATGCGGACATTTCAGATACTCTTGAACAGACTGAAAAAATCAAAGGGACAGATAATATTGCCGCGGCAGAAAAAATTGAAAACATCAATTCCGAAGAAAAACCTTCCCAAGACAGGATTGCACCGGGCGGACTTACAATTGAAACTTTAAATAAAAAAATCATGGAATGCTCAAGATGCCAGCTCAGCCAGAAAAGGACAAAGATTGTTCCCGGCCAGGGAGTTTCAAATCCGGAAGTTCTTGTGATAGGCGAAGCGCCGGGCGAAGAAGAAGATAAACAGGGGCTTCCTTTTGTTGGTCCTGCCGGAAAACTTCTGGATAAAATGCTGAACGCAATCCAGCTAGACCGGTTTTCAAACTGCTACATCGCAAACACAGTAAAATGCCGGCCTCCATACAACCGCGATCCGCAGAAAGAGGAGGCGGAATGCTGCCGTTCTTTTTTAGATGCGCAGATTGCCGTATTAAAGCCGAAGATGATTCTTGCGCTGGGAAAAGTCGCGATACGGAATCTTCTTAAACTTGACGGTGAATTTTCACTGAACCGTTACCGCGGTCAATTTTACAGCTACGGAAACATTCCTCTTGTTGTGACATACCATCCCAGCGCGCTGCTTCGGAACATTGAATTTAAAAAACCTGCATGGGAAGACCTGAAATTTTTAAAGGCAAAACTGCTTGCAATCAATCCGGACTATGCAAAGGAATTCCGCCCTGAATGAAATATCTGCAGATTGTACTGAACATTCCCCTGAACCAGACATTCACATACTCGTGGAATGACAGCGAAAACAATTCCGGAGAAACGCCGGAAACCGGAAAACGTGCCGAGGTAAAGTTCGGAAACAGAAAAATGACAGGATTCATTGTTTCTGTAGAAAATGAAATTCCAAAGGAATGTCCTGTTTCCGCAGAAAAAATCCGCTCTGTTTTAAAAATCATAGACAAAGAGCCTTTGTTTACGCCGGAAATTTACGAATTTGCCGCATGGATTTCAAGATATTATATCTGCTCAATCGGCGAAGCGATTTTTTCAATAATTCCATCGCGCGCAAAAAGAGAAATAAGCTGTCCGGGATTTTCATTTGAAGACGATATAACCGCAAAAAACACAAACCAGCTCAGCGATGAACAGATAAACGCTGTAAACGCTGTAATCAAGGCTGGTGAATCGGGAAGCGTTTCATACCATTATCTTTACGGCCCTACAGGAACTGGAAAAACAGAAGTATTCCTACAGTGCGCAGAATGGTTTTTAAATCAGGGAAAAGGTGTAATCTATCTTGTGCCGGAAATCGGGCTTACACCGCAGGTTGTAAAAGCCGTTACCGCAAGATTTGGAAACACCGCCGCCGTTCTTCATTCAGGACTTACGCCAAGCCAAAAATTAAGCGAATGGCGCAGAATAATGCACAAAGAAGCCAGGATTGTCATAGGTGCAAGAAGCGCGGTTTTTGCTCCTGTTCCGGAGCTTGGAATGATTATCATTGACGAGGAGCATGACGGCTCATACAAATCAGGGGAAACTCCAAGGTACCACGCAAGGCAGGCCGCGATGCACAGATGCACTGCGCTCGGAATTCCGCTGCTAATGGGAAGCGCGACTCCCAGCGCAGAAGCATGGCATCTTATGCAGACAGGAAGGCTTGTACGACATTCGCTTACAAAAAGACTTGCCGGCGGTGCAATGCCAAAAATCCATATAATCGACCTTTCCACAATAGAAAATTCCGGCTGCATAAGCGATGAGCTTGCAGAAGAAATAAGAAAAACCGTGGAAAACAGAAAACAGGTGATTTTATTTTTAAATAGGCGTGGCTTTACCCACTTTTTCAGGTGTAATTCATGCGGATACGAAATAAAATGCAAGAACTGCTCTGTTCCAATGACATACCACAAAGCAGAAAACAGGCTAAAATGTCATTACTGCGGCTGGTCAATTCAACCGCCAAGTTCCTGCCCGCAATGTTCAAGCCTGGACGTAGGCTACAGCGGATTCGGAACTGAATATATTGAAACAGAAACCCGGGTAAAATTTCCAGACGCAAGAATTTTAAGGATTGACACCGATGCCCTTACAAAAAAAGGCGAGCTGCAGGAAAAACTTGACTCATTCAGAAACGGTGAATACGACATAATGCTTGGAACTCAGATGGTTGCAAAGGGCTTGAATTTTCCAAACCTTCAGCTGGTCGGAGTTGTTCTTGCCGACACAAGCCTTCATATGCCGGATTTCAGGGCAAGCGAACGAACATTCAGCCTTATTACCCAGGTCGCAGGAAGAGCCGGAAGATACTTTCCGGACGGAAAGGTTTTTGTGCAGACATACAATCCTTACAAAGAGCCTATAAAATATGCGTGTTCCGGAGAAATTGAAGCTTTTTACAAGTATGAGCTTGAAACAAGAAAAATCCTGGGATTTCCGCCGTTCAGCAGGCTGGCGCGGCTGGTATTCAGAAGCGCGAAGCAAATCCTCGCGGAAAAATTCGCATCGGATTCAGTTGAGATTTTAAAAAAAATATGCGGAAAAAGCACGGATATAATAGGGCCGGCGGAATGTCCGATTCTAAAGATAAGCCAGAATTTCAGATACCAGGTGATTCTGAGAGGAATGGACATCCGCATTATGCAGCAGGCAATCTCAAATTTGATGTACAACTACACTCATCCAGCGTCGGTTTACATTGAATTTGACATAGATCCGGTTTCGCTTTTATAGACCGTATTTTTTCAGACATGACGGCGTATTCCGTCGAATTTTATGTCATAAAGAAAAAGTCCCCTGGCCGGCGCGGTCGCACCGGCTTTAGAGCGGTCTTTCGCCTCAAGAATTTTTCTAAAGGAATCTTCCGGCGCATTCAGCTTGTCCAGGTTTACGAGCGTTCCTGTAATCGAACGGACCATCTTCCACAGGAAAGCGTTTGCCTCAATTTCAAAAACCACAATATCCTTGCCGTCCGGAAAAGATTTCTGCCTGAAAAAACGCGCGCCTTCCAGATACCTGAATGTTGAAAGGCTCTTATCGCCGCTCGCCGCAAAAGATGCGCAGTCAATTTCTCCGGAAAGACACTTGCAGTAACTGTTCAGGCGCTCAATATCCGGCTCGTAGTTTACAAACCACGAATAGCGGCAATTGTTGGCAAGAATGTTTTGCGGCGTCAGAAAATACCGGTAAACTCTGCTGGTTGCGCTCAGCCTTGCGTTAAAATTTTCCGGAACTTCGCACGAAGCGGTAATCCGAACATCCTGCGGTAAAAGCGAGTTCAATGCGCATACGTATTTTTCAACCGGAATAGAGTCAACCGGAGAGAAAAAATTTGCCTTTTGCGCAACTGCATGAACGCCGCTGTCGGTTCTTCCCGAACCGTAAAGAAGCACCGGGGTTTTGTGGAGCTTTTCCAAAGCATTTTCAAGCTCACCCTGAACAGTTCTGAAAACATTTTTTTTATCCGCCGAATCCTGTCGCTGCCAGCCGCAAAAATCGGTTCCGTCATACGAAACTGTAAGAAGAATATTACGCATACCGGATCCTTTAATTAAAATTCATCATCGTTAAGCTCTTTTGAAAGAAGGTCGTATAAATTTCTTGCCTTTTCGAGCAATGGACCCGGCTTATTTTTTGAAGATTTTCCAAGACCAAAAATCCTTGCGATCGCAGTTTTTGATTCTGAAAGTTTTTTAAGCCTAAGCTGCAAATCTTCCCGCTGGCCGTATTTGTACTCAAGAAGTCCGCAAAGATAAATAACTCCGTCCCATCCGTAGTTTTTATCCATGTCCGGACCAAAATTATTCAATGTTGAAGTCTTTTCTGTCCGCGCGGTCTCGCAGAAAATCGACTGCTGATAAAAAAACAGGGCCTTTCTGTACATGACATCGGAGATATACTTAAAATTGTGTCCCGGAACAGCCATGTCAAGCTCACGCGTAAGCCATGCCATCCGTAAAGAAAGGAACGCGCTCTTTATAGTCGGAAGATTATCAGAAGGCATTTTGGCGTACGTAAGCAGAGCAAGATAATACATGGCGCAACCGTCATACAAAGAACGTTCTTTTTTCAAATTAAAATGAGGAAAAATTGTATCGCACTTTTCGCGGCGCTCTTCCCTTGAGTCAAAAAGCTCATCAGCTGTATTTTTGTCCCGCAAGTCCTTAAAATCGCTCCAGAGCATTGCTGAATAGCAATACGGACAGGCACCTATTTCATAAATCAGAGGATAAACTCTGCCGAATTTTATGGAAGGCTCGAAAGTCCTGTGCAGGTCATCAGAAAGTTTTCCCGCAATCATTCGTCCGTTTCCACTGAGCATGACTTCTTTTTCAAAAGTTTTTTTGCATACAGGACAGGTGCACTTTTCCTTTGACCAATACGAAATCGCGGGTTTCTTTTTTTCACCGGCAGCAGTTGATTTTTTTACGACAGACACTGTTCCGCTCCTAGCTTTTTTCAATGATTAAATATGCAGCCGCATACTCTTTTTCATGTGTTAATGATATATGAATTTTCGCATTTCCGCATTTTTTTTTAAACAATTCCTCGGCATCTTTCTGCAGAAAAAATCCGGGCTTTCCGAATTCATCATTTTTCACAAACACGTCCTGAAGCCTGAACTCAGCAAGTCCTGTTCCAAGCGCCTTTCCAAACGCTTCCTTAGCGGCAAAACGGGCGGCATAATGCTCAGCGGATGCCTGAAGCGAGGCACAGGTATTCATTTCCGCCGGATTAAAAAAACGCCGGATCATATTTCCGTCCTGAATCCATTTTTTTATGCGGTCGACCTTTACAATATCAATTCCAATTCCGTATATCATCCGATTCGCTATTCCTGCTTTTCTTCTGGGTTTTTATTTTCAGAGTTTTCTGTCTCTTCATTTTTCTGAGAATCCTCAGAATCCATGCCGGATTCCTCTGGTTTTGCGGATGAGTCAGTCTCCGGTTTTTGAGCGACTTTCAGGAACAGGGTTTCCGCTGATTTATTTTCAACAGAAATGCCGGCCGGAACTATTATTTCCACAGGAAGCTCGTATTCGCCCGGCTCAAGAATATCCTTCAAATCAACAAAAACGGTGTTGCTTTCAGGATTGAACGAATCAAGCGAAAGAACGGTGCCTGACGCGGAAAAAGAAATTTTTGGAATTTCAGCAGAAATCTCAAGGTTTTCTGAAAGATTTATTATCTCCGGAACGATTTTTTCAAACTTCCGGGTTTCTTCAAGCGGTTCGATTTTAACAGTAACTTTAAAATCGCCTTCCGGAAGGACTTTTATTTTTGTGTTAGAACCGGCGTCAAGCTTTGTCTCCAGAGAGAAACTTTTTGCCGCTCCATCAACAATGACTTTTTTTGTGTAGATTTTTTTTGTTTTTTCAACAATACGTGAAGGTCCTACAACTTTTACGGTCGCAGGAGAAACATCAAACCGGGAAATTTTATAGCCGTACGCAGGAGTTCCTGACGGAGCGACTTCAACAGGAATGTACCTCAGGATTTTTTCATCAAGAAGAACATTTACGGAATCTGTCTTTGAACGGCACTCAAACGTTTCAAGCATCTCTAGTTTTTCAGAAACCGAAACAAAAACCGGAACAGTATACTCACCAGGCTCTGTATAATTATTCAAATCAATTTTTGCGGAAAAATCGCTTTCCTGAACAAAAGCCATATTTTCCTTTGTAGTCGTAACCTGCACTTTTATAAATTTCGGAAGATTCGCAAAAGGCATCATCAGCCCTTCCGCCTCGACAGCGAGCGGAACTGTGAATGTTTTTTTTTGCAGGGAAGTAGTCCTGTTATAAATATAAAGAAAAAACGCAAGGATAAGACAAATGACTTTTGCAGCCCAGTTGTTTGAAATACGGTCAATCAGCTTGTTTATGTTCATCAATCGTGTCCTCCATATTAAATGAATCAGGCGTGATTTCCAGAAGATTTTCAAGAATTTTTGTCAAGTCTTTTACAGAAAGGTCGTAGTGAAGCTTTGAATCATAAGCAAGGCTCAGCGCGCCGGTTTCCTCAGAAACGACAAGGACAACCGCATCAGAAACCTCAGAAAGTCCGAGGGCAGCCCTGTGCCGGGTTCCGAACGTCTTTTTAATGTCGTACTGCTCGCTCAAAGGCAAAAAACATCCGGCCGCGACAACTTTTCCGCCCTGAATAATGCAGGCTCCATCATGCAGCGGTGTATCCATACCAAAAATCGTAACAAGAAGACTGGAAGAAAGATCCGCGTCAAGTTTTGTTCCTGACTGAATTATATCATCAAGTTTTGTGTGCCGCAAAAAAACCGCAAGCATTCCCCTCTTCTGCTTTGAAAGCATTTCCGCCGCGATAAGAACCGAATCCACATAAGTATGCTTTGAGCGGTGTCCGAAAGCGAACCACTGGTTCTGTCCAAGACGAAGGAAAAGCTTGCGTACTTCAGGCTGAAAAACGATTGCGAGTCCGATTATTATTACAGGAGCGGCTGTCTTAAAAATCCAAAGCAAGGTATCAAGCTTTAAAAGATACGCCACAAAATATGAAATCAAAAGTATTACCGCAGCCTTTAAAATCTGAATGCTGTTGGTCTTTACCATAACCTGATAGGCCTTGTAAAGAACAAATGTAAGGAAGCCTATGTCAAGCACCGGCCGCACAAAATTATAAACTGCAAGTATTTTGTCAATATCAATTGATTTCACTTTTAAATCCCCTGATTTTTCACCGTCTGAGCTTTTCCCGAAAAGCCCGGAATTCAGCCTACCTGTTAATATACCCCAAGACTTTCAAAGTATCTACAGTTTCTTTTACATCATGGACGCGTACAAGCTGCGCGCCGTACATTACAGAAATCAAATCCGCCGCAAGTCTTGAACGGTGCGAATTTGCAGAAAAAGCATTCAGATTTTAAAGGCTGCGGTAATACTTTTCGGTCAGGAATTTCCCGGCCGGTAATCTGCCCGATACAGGATTTTCTGGAAAGCGCCATCAGTATTTTATATTTTTTACCGCAGAGCTCGCCGATATGCTTTATAAGAGCGGCGTTTCCATCCAGATTTTTTCCAAAACCGATTCCCGGATCTACAATTATTTTTTCAGCGGGAATTCCGGCTTTTTCTGCAAATTCGCACCGTTCAAGAAGGTAATTATTAACCTCGTTAAAAATATCTTTATAATCCGTATTCGACTGCATTTCAGACGGAATTCCCCGCTTGTGCATTAAAATCACAGGAATTTCTTTTTCCGCGCAGAAAGCAGCCATTTCAGAATCATCTTCCAGGGCGGAAATGTCATTCAAGATGTCCGCGCCAGCCTCAAAAGCCGCTTTCATAACATTCTTTTTTCTTGTGTCCACAGAAACCGCTATATCGGAAAATTTTCTGATTTTTTCTATAACCGGAACTATCCTGCGGATCTCCTCGTCTTCCTCCACATACTCGCTTCCCGGTCTGGTCGATTCTCCGCCTACGTCAATTATATCCGCGCCTTCGTCCGCCATACGAAGAGCCTCTTCCGCGCCGCCGCGGCTTCCTTCCCAAAAGGAATCTTTTGTGGCGTTCACAATTCCCATCACCAAGGCCGGTAATTCTGTAGAAATAGTCCTGTTCCGAAGTTTAAGCTCAATCATTTTTTTTCCTTTACTTTTTAATTTTCAATAATTTTAAGGCCGCAAGGCGCAGGTCTTCCGGAGAAAGTCCCGCTTCCGCAAGAACCTGGCTTCTTGTTCCCTGATGATAAAATTCAGAAGGAAACGCCTTTACCGCGAATTTTTCAATTCCGTTTTCAGCGCACACGCGGGCAAGATATTCGCTTACTCCGCCGATTTCTATTCCATCTTCAACAAATATAATTCCGTCATAATTTTTAGCTAAATCAAGAAAATATTTCTCATCAAAAGGCTTTATAAAGCGAAGAGAATAAATGTCGCATACAACATCATCAAAAGAAAGGGAGCGGGAGGCTGTAAGAACTTCTGAATACATTCCTCCGGTAGTTACAAAAAGAATTCTACGCGCAGAACCTTGCTCCTCGAACTGAACGGCAAACGAAGGCTCAAAATCCATCGCAGAAACAAAAACGCCCCTTCCCTCCTCGGCCTTTTCGCTGAACGCAGGAACTTCCGTAGGACATGACATCTTAGGGTATCTGATTACCACAGCCTTGTCCGACTGAACAGCATATTCCAGGCATACGGAAAGGTCTTTTGCAGATGCCGGAGACATAATCTTTATGTACGGAACAGGACGGAAAAGAGAAATATCAAAAAGTCCCTGATGTGTCTCACCATCATTCGGCACGGCGCCGGCTCTGTCCAGAACAATCACAGCCTTAAGATTTTGAAGCGCAATGTCATGAATCAGCTGGTCTACAGCGCGCTGCATAAACGTTGAGTATATACATACAAACGGAAGCAAGCCTCCTCTTGAAAGCCCGCCGGCAAAAGTCACGGCATGCTCCTCGGCAATTCCTACGTCAAAAAAACGCTCAGGATAATGCCGCGCAAACATATCAAGCCCTGTTCCCTTGGCCATCGCCGCAGTAACCGCAACAATATCCTTTCTTTTCAGGGCAAGATCCATAAGGGCGTTGCTGAAACTTTCAGTAAAGCTAAGCGTATCGAACTTTTCAACAGTTCCATCACTGATTGCAAAAGGTCCAACTCCATGAAATCTTTCAGGATGGTCTTCCGCCGGGCTGTACCCCTTTCCCTTTTTTGTCATGACATGAACCACAACAGGATGCTTCATATTCTTTACACGGTTAAAAATCGTCTCAAGGTCTTTTTCGTTATGTCCGTCAAGAGGACCTACGTATTCAAAGCCAAAATCCGTAAAAAGATTATTTGAAAGCAAAAGCCCCTTAAGGCCGCGCTTGAACCTGAAAACGAATTTTGTAAGAATTTTATTTATTCCTGGAATTTTCTGGATAAAGCGGTCCACATTATGCCTGAAAGACTGATACGGAGAAGTCATCGTTATACGGCTAAGATAGCTGGAAATAGCGCCTGTATTGTGGTCAATGGACATCTGGTTGTCGTTAACAATGACGATAAGATTTTTTCCAAGCTGTCCCGCGTTTGAAAGGGCCTCAAACGCCATTCCGCCGGTAAGCGCTCCGTCGCCAATAACCGCAATAACCTTGCCATCCTGATGCTGAAGATCCCGGGCCACAAGAAGCCCCAGCGCAGAAGAAATGGAAGTTGAAGAATGTCCGTTGTCAAAATAATCATGCGGAGACTCTTCTTTTTTTGTAAAACCGGAAAGCCCTTCGGCCGTTCTTAACGTTGAAAACTGCGCGTAGCGTCCGGTAAGAAGTTTATGCGCATAACACTGATGGCTTACATCCCAAATAATAGCATCCCGCGGGCTTTCAAAAACCCGGTGAAGCGCTATGGTAAGCTCCACAACCCCAAGGTTGCTTGCAAGATGCCCTCCGTTTTTTCCGACAACTTCTATGATAGTCCTGCGGATTTCCGAAGCGAGCTCCTTCAGCTGGCTTTGCGAATATTTCTTTATGTCGTCCGGCGAATGAATCGATGAAAGCAACACAATAACCTCTCACTTTAAAAAAAAGACCGGGACAAAAACATCTGACCCGGTCTCTCAAGACATATCAAAGTAAACTACTTTGCCTTATGTCTATTTTTTCTAAGCATCTTCTTACGCTTATGTGTCGCCATCTTCTGGCGTTTTCGTTTCTTTCCACAAGGCACGATGGCACCCCTCTACTAGTAAAGTAGGTCTATTATGTTACAAATAACAGCTTAGGTCAATAGACACAGAATGAATTTTTCTAAAAAAATACAGGCCGCAAATTTTTCTGAACTTCAATAAACATTTTTTCTTCATCAGAAGCATCTATTTTCACCGCCCCCGGAATATCAGCCATAAAGGTATACTGTTTTTTCGCATACTTTCTGCTGTCGCGCTGAATTTCCCGAAGCACGTTATCAGAGTCAGAACGAAGCGTCCCGTCCCCGCAAAACCATTCCCTGTAGCCTATCGCCTGCATTCCGGGCGATGATTTTCCAAAACCAGAAGCGTAAAGGGAACGAACCTCTTCCTCCAGGCCGTTTTCAAACATCTTCACAACGCGCAGATTTATTTTTTCATACAGAGCCGCCCTTTCCGTTTCCAGCACCAGAACCTTAAAATCGTACAGCTCCCGCATTTCCGCGCTCACCTTAAATGACGAACGCTTTTTTCCTGTTGAATAGAAAACTTCCAGCGCACGGCAAATCCTGTACCCGTCATTAACGTTTATCTTCAACGCGCTTTCGGGGTCCACCACAGACAGTTCTGCGTAAAGAGATTCATTCCCTTCTTTTTTAAGCCTTTCTTTTAATTGATTTCTTATTTTTTCATTGGAAACAGGAGTTTCTGGAAGCCCCAGAATAAAATTCCGTATATAAAAACCGGTCCCGCCGGCGACAAGAGGAATTTTTCCGCGTGAATAGATTTCGGAGCAGCATCTGTCTGCCATTGAAACAAAATCCGCGACGGAAAACTGGCTGTCCGGATTAAATACGTCAACAAGATGATGCGCGAGCTCGGATTTTTCAGCAGAATCCGGTTTTGCCGTTCCAATGTCAAGACCCTTGTAAACCTGCATTGAATCAGCGCTGATAAGCTCAGCCCTGCCTTTAAAACAAGAGAGACTGCTTTTTCCAAAAAGTTTTATGGCTAAAGCAGTCTTTCCTGATGCAGTCGGCGCGAAAATAACAACAACCGGTATCCGCATATTTTTTATCTGTTAGATGTGTCTTCGATTCTGTAAGTTACTTTATTGCAGAAGAGCTGGCGCGCAGCCAGTGAAACAGCTTTTCCCGCATGGCGCTCAACTTCCGGGTCATCAATTTTTGACATCTGATACGCACGGCGGCTTGCCGCAACTGTTATCATATAAATATTATCTTTAAAACCAATCAACTGTTCCAAAGGAAAAATCGTATCCATTATTACCACCTCAATTAAAAATCAAAACAATATTTTCATTATATAGAAATTAAGGCACAAGGTCAAACAAAAGAAACTTTGTGTAAAAAAAAACGCGGCTTCCGAAGAACAACGTAACGTACTTGACACTTTTTTAACAGCTCTTCTGCAATAAAGGGTCATCGGAGAGAGTTTATCAGCTTATTTACAAGCTGGTTATAATATAGCAACAAATTAAAAACTGGTCAATATTTTTTTAATAATTTTTTTAGAAAAGTCATAAATCCGTTTTATAAAAAAAAATCAAAAAAAACACACTTTTTTTTAAATTTTATTGTTTCACCTGTTGACACTTTTTTTTATATTTTATATATTAGTGAAGCATTCACGAAATGCGGGGGCTATTAGCTCAGGTGGTAGAGCACCGCCCTTTTAAGGCGGCTGTCGATGGTTCGAGTCCATCATAGCTCACAAAAAGACTGTTCACTGGTTGAGCAGTCTTTTTTTTTTGTTTATAGTTGATTTATGCCTGAATCATTTTTTACCTTGGCTACAGTCATTTCCGTAAAACCTGCTGGAAAAAACAATTCTTCCGTAACTTTTCTTACACAGAACGAGGGAATTGTTTACGCAACTCTTTACGGCGGTCCTAAAAGCAAGATGAAATCCCTTGTGTCGCCATGGAACACCGGAACAGTTTATTTTTCTGTAACGAATCTGGGAAATTACAAGATTTCAGATTTTGACGTAAAAACCTACAGGCTTACTTTCAGGGAAAATCTCCTGAAATTCTGGGCGGCATCGCTTGCGGCAGAAATCGCAATCAAGACAAAATGCGCAGGAAGCCCTGCAAGATGCTGGGCGCTTACAAACGGCTTTCTTGACGGTCTGGAACTTTGCACAGAAAACGACCAGAGCATGGCTGGTCTTATACGTTTTTTATGGAGATACCTTGCCCTGCTGGGAATTCAGCCGGATGCCGCGAACTGCTGCTGCTGCGGAAGAAAAATAGAAAACGGCGCTGTTTTTAACGTTGCGGAAAACGGATTTTTCTGCAGGAATTGCGCCCAGAACAAAAGTCCGCTGGAAATCCCGCAGAACGGAATAGAATATCTTTCAGGAATTTCCAGCCTTTCCCCAAAAGACGCAAGGAAAGTTCCTTTTTTTAAGGAAAGCGTTTCTTCTGTAAAGCAGCTTATTTACTTTCTTATTGAAAACGCCTGCGAAACGGAGCTTGTTTCTTTAAAAACCGGCAGAGGAATTTTATAGGCTGAATTTTTCAGCCTGCGCGGAAATGAGCAAAGCTGTGGCAGGGATTGGAGGGGCAGCCATGCTGTTCCTGCGCAAAGCGCAGGAATGAAACCCCGGAAAGCCCGTTTTTTGAGCGTTTGCCTTAAGCAAACGGTCAAAAAGCCACCCATAAGGAAAAGAAAATATTTTTTTAATCTTGTTTGCGTATAATCAACATTTAATGTAACATATAGGCAGTTAAATTCTGTAAAGTTACTTATTGGAACGGGTGGATTTTATGAGGGCAACAGACATCATTATGAAGAAACGCGGAACTTTTGTCCGCACAAAAGATGGAAAAGAACTTAAGGGAAACACGGTTCTTTCTGCCGGGGAAATAAAATTCATAATAGACGGATATGTGAACGGAACTATTCCTGACTACCAGATTTCGGCTTTTCTGATGGCCGTTTATTTTAACGGAATGACTTTTGAGGAAACCGGAACAATGACTGAATGCATGCTTAGATCCGGAAATGTAATCGAGCTGCATGGCTATGAAAAATCCGGCTTGGCAGGCCCTTTTGTTGACAAACATTCCACCGGCGGTGTCGGTGACAAAATTTCTCTTCCGCTTGCCCCGATCGCCGCTGCCTGCGGAATTCAGGTTCCAATGATGAGCGGACGCGCCTTGGGGCATACCGGCGGAACTCTGGACAAGCTGGAATCCATACATGGATACAGAATAAATCTTTCTGCGGACGAATTCAGAAAAATAATCGCTGAAACCGGCTTTGCAATGACCGGCCAGACAGAAGAAATTGTTCCGGCGGACAGGCTTCTTTACGCACTGAGGGATGTTACCGGCACTGTGGAATCTGTTCCGCTTATAACCTCGAGCATTCTTTCAAAAAAAATCGCAGAAGGTTCTGACGCCCTGGTTTTTGATGTAAAATGCGGTTCCGGGGCGTTCATGAAATCACTTCCGGACGCAGAGCTGCTGGCTTCTTTTCTTGTAAAGACAGCGCAGGCCATGGGTAAAAACGCGACCGCCTTAATAACGGACATGAGCACACCTCTGGGACTGAAGACGGGAAATTTCCTGGAAATTGAAGAAACCCTTGACTGCCTTAAAGGAAACGGACCTGAAGATGTTATGGAAGAAACCTATGCCCTGGCGGCAGAAATGATTCTTCTTGGAAAAAAGGCGGCCACCAGGGATGAGGCGGCGCAAATGGCAAAAAACGCCGTTGAATCCGGCAAGGCCTATGAGCTTTTTATGAAAAACATAAAGGCTCAGGGCGGAAACCCCCAGGAAGTCGAAGCTCAGTATGGAAAGAGAAGAAGTCCGTTCAGGACTGAGCTGCGCGCTGATAAATCGGGATATATTTTTATTGAAGCATATAAAACTGGTCTTGCCGGCGTTGCTTTAGGCGTCGGAAGAAACAAGACTTCTGATCCGGTCTGTGGAGATGCGGGCATTATCCTGCACAAAACAAGCGGTTCTTACGTAAACAAGGGCGATGTTATAATGGAAATTTTTGGCAAAGACGAGCCTTCTCTTGAACCTGCTAAAAAGCAGCTGGAAGAAGCGGTCGCCTATTCCGACGCGCAGCCTGAAAGAAAGCCGTTAGTCTATAAAATAATCCAAGGACGGCTTTAATGTTTGCCTCGAAAAAGAATATCTCAAGGATAATTCTAAATTGAAGAAATTTAATAAAAAAAATGTCGCCCGCGATGAGGTGATAAAACTTCACTCAAAATTTGGACTTTCACAACTTGAAGCCTCGATTTTTGCGCGGCGCGGAATCACGTCAGGGGAATCGCTTATGTATTTCCTTGAATCCGACAAGCGTTTCATGCATCTTCCGTTTGAGTTCAACAGCATGGAGGACGCTGTAAGCAGAATTTCAGACGCAATTGACGAAGGTGAAAAAGTCCTTATTTTTGGAGACAAGGACGTAGACGGAATTACCAGCACCGCAATTCTTTACGGATATTTAAAATCCCAGGGACTGGATGTTTCATGCAGGATTCCTGTAGGCGATGATTCCTACGGTCTTTCCATGGAAGCTGTAGATACTTTTGCAAAAGACTACGGCTCGCTGATAATAACAGTTGACTGCGGAATTTCTAATGTCCATGAAATTGCGCATGCAAACGAGCTTGGAATAGACGTGATTGTTACAGACCATCACAATCCGCCTGCAACGCTTCCAGACGCGGCAGTTTTTCTTGACCCGAAGCTTGAGGATTCCGGCTACCCTTTCAAGGATATTTCCGGTGCGGCGGTCGCATTCAAACTTGCCGAGGCATTGAGATTCAGAAAATCGGAGCTTTTCGGCCAGGACATCGCGCTTTTAGATGTGCAGAAACTTTCAGACGGACAATACAAGCTAGACATTTTAAAGACAAGAAACCTTGTGAAAAAGCAGAGCTATTCAAAAATATTTGAGCCGGGATTCGGTTCTGTCGCAGACACATGCCTGCCGTCTGTTCTTCGCGGACAACAGATTTTGTGCTGGAACAAGAAAATTGTCTCTTCGTATTTAAAAGATATTTTTGGTTCCGGCGTTGAATTTGAAATGCTTGACATGCAGCAGGAAATTGCAAAGGCAATTCCCCATGTCATGGGAAAATCTCTGGCGCAAATCAAGGAAATGTCGAAATTTGCAAAATATTCAGAAACTTCAATAAATGAAATTGACGGTTTTTACAATATTTTTGTAAGTTTTGCCGAGCTTTCCGATTCACGCATTTTTCCGGAGCATACGGCGGACGCCGCGCAGGATCTGCAGCTTGTGGGAATAGCGGCGCTTGCCGATATTATGCCGATGCAGAACGAAAACCGAATCTTTGTAAAGAATGCCCTTAGCGCAATAAACGGCGGAAAAACAAGAAAAGGAATTGCGGAACTGATTGCAAGGCTTGATCTGGCCGGAAAGGAAATCAATTCCACGGACCTTTCGTGGAAACTAATTCCGGCCCTGAACGCCTCGGGAAGAATGGGCCAGTCAAATGTAAGCCTTGAGCTTCTTACCGCCGGTGATTCCGCTGAACGAAACAGGCTTGCGGCGAAAATAATGGAACTCAACGAAGACAGAAAGCATTACGTTTCCGATGGTGAAATGTACACCGCAAGACAGGCGGAAGAAAATTTCCATAAATTCAATGAAAAACTTTGCGTTGTTACCGATGAAAAAATAAACCGGGGTGTAACAGGAATCCTTGCCGCTAAAATAATGAACAAATACAACGTTCCTGCGATTGCCATAACATTCCTTGACAATATCGCGATAGGTTCAATGAGGAGCTGCCGCTCTGTTGTGGCGACCAATTTTCTTAACGCGTTTGGCGAAGGATTTTTTATAAATCACGGCGGACACGACGCGGCGGCCGGATTCAGTTTTACTAAGGACAAGCTCAACGAGTTTATGAAAAAAGCATGGATGATTTCCAGAGACTTCAATCTTGATGCGGAAGACGAAGCGGTGAATGTTGATGCGGAACTTCCCGCCGAATACATAACGCCGGAGCTTCTGGAGCTTGTAGACAAATTTGAACCTTACGGAGAGCAGAACAAGGAGCTTGTGTTTGTCTCAAAGAATTTAAGGCTCCAGGATGGAATTCCAATCGGAAAATCACAGGTGCAGAGCTTAAAACTTATTTTTGACTGCGGAAAATATAAATTCCCCGCGATGTTCTGGGGACAGGCTGAACGCCTTAACAGAGATTTTAAGACCGGAGACAGCATGAACGTTCTGTTTACGGTTTCAAAAAACACATTCAAGGGAAATGTGACGCCGCAAATGATTCTGATTGACGCAGAAACAAAAAACGATATGAAAAATGCTGATTAAAAAAGTAAACGAGGAGGCTCGCCATCCGTGGCTCGCCGCAAACGCGGTGTTTTATAAGGAGAGTGTAATAAAAACTTTGCCTAAGATAGCGTCAAAGTTTTTATTCACAA
>OBCM01000019.1_pt1 | contig 29278 bp, 27 predicted proteins | sample 1495921 | NCBI WGS metagenome assembly OBCM01 (sample SAMN03418274, study PRJEB22391) | human gut metagenome | biome: human-gut; feature: organic feature; material: feces | host: Homo sapiens | place: Tanzania | collected 2013-01 | reverse complement strand
TAGAGCACAGAAACCGCGCGCCTTGCGTTGTATGCCTTTGGAATGGCTGAAAAAACCAGAGGCGCGTTGAATCCGGCGATTTTTCCGATTGTAAAAGCCTGGGGATTTACAATGGGCGGATACAAAATCCCTTCTGAAAACGAAATCCTTTCAATCTTGCCGTATACGGATTTTTCAAAAATAAAAATCCAGGAAGTTTCTTTTGAAAATGCTGAAAAATCTGAAAAGAAATTTATTCTTCAAAAACCTGCCGGTACAATGATAGATTTTGGCGCTGTCGCAAAAGGCTTTGCTGGCGACGAGGCTGTAAAAATCCTTGAATCGTGCGGCATTGAATCCGCGATTCTTGATTTGGGTGGAAATATTGTTGCGTTTGGCGCGAAACCGGACGGAACGGAATGGAATGTCGGCATAAAAAATCCCTGGAACGGCGAAAATCCTGCGACCGGGCTAAAAATCAGGAACAAAAATGTTGTTACAAGCGGCGGTTACGAGCGTTTTTTTGTTGGCGCAGACGGAAAAAAATATATTCATATTTTTGACGGAAAAACCGGACATCCGGTGGAAAACGGGCTAGAGAGCGTTTCCGTTGTTTCAGAAAGCGGCGTTTATGCGGACGCCCTGAGCACTGCGCTTTTTGTGATGGGAACAGAAAAGGCTGTTGATTTCTGGAAATCCAACCGCGATTTTGACATGATTTTGATTACAAAAGACAAAAAAATCTTTTACACTCCGGGCTTGGAGCAAAAAATCACCGTTCTTTACGATTTTTCAGAAAAAATCCGCATTTGACTTATTGCCGGGTTTTTATTAAATCAATAAAAACTCGACATTCAGGCTGTTGCGTTGTTTATTCAGCCGGCAGTTCTGTTGCGCTGAGCGCGGTTTTCAGGCGCTGCGCAATGTTTCCGGGCGTGGCTTTAAGGATGTTCAAAAGCGCCCGGTAGTATGAAAGCGTAAGACCTGTAAAAGATTTTTTAGGAACGTCAAGGTTTGCGGCGCATTGGCTGAACGCGCTTGCGGCGGAAAGTCTTAGAGCCTTTGCGGTTCCGGCTAAAAGCGCGCCCTGCGTTACTGAAAAATTTCCAATCTGGAGCAGGATTTTTCCGGAAGGAACAAAAATACTTGAAGCTATTACAAAGCTCCACAGGAAGATGTATGGCATGAATAATATTTTTCTGCCGCTAAAAAATTGAAGCAAAAGTGAAAGCGCAAAGAACGCAGAAAGAACTGGAACCGATTTTATAAAAAAAACTGAAACCGAAAGGGAAATAACGGCGGAAATCTTTAATATATTAAAAAAGCGGGCGTTGTGGGCGGCGTTTGAGCCCGCAGAGGGGGTAGGACGCAACGAAGTGCGGCCGAGGGGGAGACTTCCCCCGCTTAAAACTGGCGCTTCTGATGGAATCTTAAAAAATTGTGCTGAAAATGCTGTGAAAATTCCGCTCGCGGCATTAAAAATAAGCATTGGACCTAAAAGAAGCAGAGTTCCCTTTCCAAGATAAAGCGCGCTTAGAAAAATCTGTGCCGCCGCGCTTACTGTTGAGCCAAGGACAGAGATTCCGTACAAGGAGAAAATCTTTTTTTTGAAAAAATTGTTCAGCCTGAAAACAGCGAGCATAAAAAAGCCGCTTAAAACCGACTGGGCGAGCGAAATTGCGGCAAAAGGCGAAAAGAGAGTTCCTGACATAAGGCTTGCGGCAAGAGCCTTGAAAGATGCGAGCAAAAAAAACGTGGAGGCTGGAAGGTTCAGGGAAGAAAGAATTACAATGTTTGAAAGCCCCGGCTTGAAAAATGGAATGAACCTGGGAAAAAGAAGTTCGGCGTAAGAAAAAATCAGTGTAAGTGCGGTAAGATAGGCAAGGCGGCTTCGTTTTTCTGAAAAATCATTGTGAGACTGCATCGAATTCTCCGGTTCGGGGAGCGGCGTTTTCCAGTGTGATTATAACACCGTTCGGAAGGCATACCAGCGGTGAAGCCCAGCCCTGCGCAACGCATTTTTTTTCGGGGCAGGGAGAGTCCAGTATGCGGATTTTTCCGTTTTTTACTTCGAATGTGGTTGCTCCCAAAGTTCCCTGTATTGTGTAGATTCCGTTTTTTTGGGCGGAATATTCATACCGGACTTTGTCTGCTACGGCAGATACCTTGTCTCCTGTTTTTGAAGCGTTCTTTCTTGTAAAAAAAACAGACAATGCGATTACAAGGACAAGGACTGCTATATCCGCCGGAAGAATTTTTTTCAATTTTATTCCCAGCCGAAAGTTGCAGGCGGCTTGTTTGTGGCGTCAAAATAAACCGCGTCAACAAAGTCCAGTCTTGCAATCTGTTCCAGAATTGTCTGCATAAGTTCTTTTGGCCACCATGCGAACCGTGCCGTCATTACATCTTCTGAGCAGACCGGGCGAAGCACAAAGCTTGCGTGGCCGCTTGCAGAGGCGTAAGGCAAGTCGATTGTAAGGTGCTGGAAGATTTTGCCGTACCAGCCTGATTTGTGTAGCTCCGCAAGAACTATGCTGTCCACTTCGCGCAGCTGGTCAAGGCGGCGTTTGTCGCAGTAGCCTTCCTGAAGCTTCATCTGCCCATCTTTTACGGAAGGGTTCTGGTAGAGTTTTATTACTGTGCGGTTCAAGTATTTTGAGTTGTTCGTAATTTCGCTGGATGCGCTTTCAACCTTTTCGCGGATTTTTGGAAGATGGTAAAAACCGTTTCCTTCGTCCTTGAACGTAAGGCAAGCCGGGAATCTGTAAGTCCTGAAGTCGCCCTGAACGCCAACTGAGCGCACAGGAAGAACTGACCGGGCAAGGCTCTGCTGGCAGTTTTCGCAGAACTGGGTGAACTTTATTGAGTCAAGCTCTTTCTGCGCCGCGGCAAATTCTTCCCCGTCTTTTTCGCTCCATGATTTTCCGTCGTTGCAAAGGACATTTATCGAAAGTCCTGGTCCAGGGAACGGATGGCGCATAACGAGCGAGTCGTCCAGCCCGAGCTTTTTTCCGATTGCGCGGACTTCATCCTTGTACAAGTCCTTGATTGGCTCGATTATCAGGCCTTTTTCAATAAGAGCCTGGATGCCCTGGACGCGGTTGTGGTGCGTCTTGATTGTCTTTGAATTCTTTGTGCCGCCCGACTCGATAATGTCCGGGTAGAGCGTTCCCTGCGCCAAGAGCCACTGGTTCTCGTCAAGGTGCTGTTTTTCAAGGACTTCGTTTCTAACCTTGATAAAGTTCTCGCCCACCGCCATTCGTTTTTTCTGAGGGTCGGTAAGCCCTTTTATTGCGCTCAAGAAACTTTCGGAAGCGTCTTCCACAATAAAATTGTTAAAACCGAATTTCCGGTATGCTTCCGCAACGCTCTTGGACTCATTTTTGCGCATAAAGCCGTTGTCAATGTGAAGCCCAAGTACTTTTTCCTGGCCGAGCGCCTTGTTCAAAAGCGCGAACGTGATTGTTGAGTCAACGCCGCCGGAAAGGAAAAGGAGCACATTCTTGTCCTTCGCCTGATTTTTTATTCCTTCAAGGATAACCTTTAAAACCGTGTCCTGATCCCAGTTTTTTTCCATTCCGCAGAATTTCGCGAAATTTTCAAAAATCTGGTTTCCGCACGGCGTGTCTTTTACCTCGCAGTGGAACTGAAGCGAAAACCGTTTTTTAGAAAGATTCTGAAGCGCGGCGAATCTGCAGTCCTTTGTTGAGCCCACAGTCTCAAATCCTTCGCCAGGCTCCAGGACTTCATCCTGATGGCTCATCCAGACTTGCTGGACCGGCTCAATTCCTTCAAAAAGCGGCGACTTTACGTCCGGATTCAGATTCAGTTCCGAAAAGCCAAATTCACCGGTCGCGGCTTTTCCAACTTTTCCGCCGTAACATTTTGTCATCAGCTGGTGGCCGTAGCAAAGTCCCAGAACCGGAATATCCAGTGAAAGAATTTTCTCGTTGAATTCAGGAACATTTTCATCGTATACAGAACTTGGTCCGCCGGAAAAAATTATTCCTTTTGTGTTTTCAAAAACGCCAAGGTCTGAAGAAGGCAGCGCAATTTCTGAATAATATCCAAGGATGCGGAATCTTTTTGCAATAAGGTGCGCATACTGACTTCCAAAATCTAAAACAACAATTTTTTCTCGTGCCATAAAATTTCCTTTTTCTATTTGCGGGCGGTCCGGCTCGCAGGCTCGCCGTCGGGCTTTCCGCTGCAATTCGCGTCGCTCATTTTCTCTTCAATCCCTACCGCGGGCAAAACCTGCTGTTTCTTCCCGGATGCCTGTTCTTTATGGTTTTGCCTCCAGTTTTGCCTGCAAAACTGGCTAATTTTTATTTTTTTTGTTTTCTTTGTTTTCGCAGGCGGCTCTTACAAATTCCCTGAAAAGCGGGCCTGCCTTGTTCGGGCGGCTCTTGAATTCCGGGTGGAACTGAACGCCAACCATCCATTGATGTCCTGGAACTTCAACAATTTCCACAAGATCCCGTTCCGGGTTTACTCCGGCAATAATCAGACCACCTTTCTTAAAGTCTTCACGGTAAACATTGTTGAACTCGTAGCGGTGTCTGTGCCTTTCCCAAATCGTCTTGCTTCCGTATGCCTGCGCGGTTTTTGTTTCCGGCGCGACCGAACATTCAAATTTTCCAAGGCGAAGCGTTCCGCCAAGGATTTTTCCGTTCTGGTCCGGCATAAGGTCTATTACAGGATGTGTTGTTTCAGGCTCCATTTCTGTTGAATTCGCATCTGCGAATCCAAGGACATTTCTTGCATACTCAATGCAGACAATCTGCATTCCAAGGCATATTCCAAAATAAGGAACATTGTGCGTGCGGCAGTACTTGGCGGTGTTTACCATTCCTTCAATTCCGCGGCCGCCAAAGCCTCCCGGAACAATAACCGCATCCGCATCTTTAAGGCGATTTTCTGTGGCTTCGTCATCCGTCAAGTCTTCAGAAGAAACCCAGTCAATGTCAATCGAAGCAAGATTTTCAATTCCGCCGTGAATCAGGGATTCTACAACAGAAAGGTAGGCGTCGTGAAGGGCTACATATTTTCCGACAAGCGCGATTTTTATATTTTTTTCCGGATTATTGAACCGTTCAACTACTCTGGTCCATTCAGAAAGGTCGGCAGGACCTTTTTTTATTCCAAGCGCGGTGCACACGGCTTTTCCAAGACCTTCCTTTTCAAGCTGGAGCGGAACTTCGTATATTGAGCGCGCGTTCAGGTTCTGTATTATGTGCGCCGGGTCGACATTGCAGAAATTCGCAAGTTTCTCGCGGGTCTGGTCGTCAATCGGATGCTCTGTGCGGAGCATTATGATGTTTGGAATTATTCCAAGCTCGTGAAGCTCCTTTACGGAATGCTGGGTCGGTTTTGTTTTAAGCTCATTTGCAGTTTCAATGTAAGGAACAAGCGTAAGGTGGATGTAGCAGCAGTTTTCTTCGCCGACTTCGTATTTTATCTGGCGGATTGCTTCTACAAACGGAAGGGATTCAATGTCTCCGATTGTTCCGCCGATTTCTGTGATTATAACATCAGCGTTTGTTTCTTTTGTTGAAAGAAGCATTCTGCGCTTGATTTCTTCTGTTATGTTTGGAATTACCTGGACAGTTCCGCCGTGGAATTTTCCTTCACGCTCCATGTTAAGGACAGTAAGGTAAACGCGTCCGGCCGTTGTGTTCGATGACTGGGATAAAGATGTGTCTGTAAAACGTTCGTAATGACCAAGGTCAAGGTCGGTTTCCGCGCCATCGTCGGTTACAAAAACTTCGCCATGCTGTATAGGATTCATCGTTCCCGGATCGATGTTCAGATAGGGGTCAAATTTTTGATTTACAACTTTAAGACCAAGATTTTTTAAAATAAGACCTATTGAAGCCGCGGCAATTCCTTTGCCTAAGCCAGAAACAACTCCGCCTGTTACAAAAATGTACTTTGTCATCACAAATTCCTTTTAATCTATATCAGAAAACTATAGCAAAATAGTTTCGTTGCGTCCATAAAATTTAGCCGTATATCTTGACAACTTTGACATTGCCTTTACCGCGGCCTTTGGATTTTTGTCCAGAAGCTCGCTGAAATCATCGCCCGGAATTTTTATGACTTTACATTCTGAGATGGCTGTCGCCGCTGAACGGTGGTTTGCGTCAATCATAAAATCCAGGTCGCCAAAAAAACTTCCGGCGGAGCGTGTTTTTGCAGAATCATTGCGCTCTTCCCGTATTGTTCCAGAAACAAGATAGTAAACGGAATCCACCGTTTCTCCGTTCTTAAAAATTTCCTGCCCCGGATTGAAGATTTCCATATTTTTTTGCGTCATCAATGCGGAAGGTGTTATAAAAATCGCCCTGCGCAGAATGTCGTCAAGGTTTTTTGGATTTTTTTCCGGCAGAAGGTAAAGCTCAGAAAGCAGGTTTGAATGAAAAAACTGAACAGTGAAAATCATCTGCGCAAAAACCATAAAAAGGTTGAAAAAAATATAGACTTCAAAAAGAAGGATTATGATATTTCCCAGGACACCGTAAATTGTATTGTAATTTGCCCTGTTCATAAAAACAGAGATTATTGTGATTGCTATATAAAAAGTCACCGTGCAGAGCAATGCGGAGACAATGCAAAGTCTTGTTTTTGGTTTTGTGCCTGAACCGATTTTGTATGCGGCGACAGTCATTGAAAAAATAATTATGTAAAGCACAAGGTTTACAAGGAAGTTTGAAAGATGGCTGAAAAGAATCGGAGAAAGCGATGAAATCCGTTCAAAGACCGGAAGCTTGAAAATCTGCCGTGTAAGAAACGCCGCGAAAAAACTGGCGGCGACAATAACAACGATAAAAACTTCTCCGGCAAAGGTAAGAAGCTGGTTTATGACAGGACGCGCCGGCGCGACCGTATTGAAAATTTTTGAAAGGCTCTGGATTATTGAAAGGAACATTTTTCTTGCCATCCATATTACAAATACAGCAAGCAAAAAATTTACCCAGTTTATAACGAATCCATGTTTTAATCCGTTTATGTAGCCGTTGATGTCAAAAACCGGGGTTATGTTTGCAACAAGAGCCGAAAATCCTTCCAGAATAGCGGGCGAGGCGTGAAGTATTCCTATAAAGGTTGTTAAAATCAGCATTATAAGAGGAATAAAACTGAAAATAAAGCCTAAAGTGCAGGCTGAGGCGCACATTCCCAGATTGTTTTTGAAAAAACCGCGTGCGGTTAAATAAACAATCTGGCTCAAGTGAATCAAGCCAGATTTTGTGTTTTTTTTCATATATTAGAAATCAGCGAGCTTAGGCGCTCGTGGATATGGAATTACATCGCGGATGTTTTCCATTCCGGTAATGTAACGGATAAGGCGTTCAAAGCCAAGTCCGAATCCTGAGTGCGGAACAGTTCCGAACCGGCGCAAGTCAAGATACCACTGGTAGTTTGACATATCCATCTTGCGCTCCTCGCACGCTTTAAGCAGTTTCTCGTAGTTTTCCTCGCGCTCAGAGCCGCCGATCAGTTCACCGATTCCAGGAACAAGAACATCGACCGCCTTTACAGTTTTTCCGTCATCATTCTGCTTCATATAGAAAGATTTTATTTCTTTTGGATAGTTGAAAACCATTACCGGACAGCCGAAAATCTTTTCTGTAAGATAGCGTTCGTGTTCAGTCGCGATGTCGCAGCCCCAGTACGGCTTGAATTCAAATTTCGCTCCGTTTTTTTCCGCTTCTTCAAGCTTTGCGATTGCGTCTGTGTAGGAAATCCGCACAAATTTTGCCTTTGTGACTTTTTCAAGGCTTTCAATAAGGCCTGGCTGAATGCGTTTGTCAAAGAATTCCAGGTCTGAGCGGCATTTTGTCAAAGCCCAGTTCAAAAGATATTTTACAAAATCTTCCTGAATATCCATGTCGTCATCAAGGTCAAAGAACGCCATTTCCGGCTCAATCATCCAGAATTCTGCCAAGTGGCGCGGAGTGTTTGAATTTTCCGCGCGGAAAGTCGGACCGAATGTATAAACGCGGCTTAGAGCGGTTGCCATTGTTTCTGCCTCAAGCTGGCCGGAAACTGTGAGCGACGCCTTTTTGCCGAAGAAATCTTTTGAATAGTCAACAATCTTGTGCGCGTCCTCGATTTTCATTCCACCGGCACCGGCTTTTACGCCAAGCTCGGCAATCTTTTCCATTGAAAGAGTTGTAACCTGGAACATTTCGCCTGCGCCTTCACAGTCAGAGCAAGTGATTTCCGGAGCGTTGATGTACTGAAATCCGCGTTCCTGAAAGAACGAGTGGACAGCAAATGCCATCTGGTTTCTTACGCGGTAAACAGCACCGAATGTGTTTGTGCGCGCGCGGAGATGAGCGTTTGTGCGAAGGTATTCCATGCTCATCTTGTTTTTCTGCAGCGGATATTCTTCCGGATTGCAAGTTCCCAGCGTTTTTAAAGATTCAAGGGTAACTTCCACAGCCTGGCCGCTTGCCGGCGAGGAAATCAAAAGCCCTTCCGCACGGACAGAAGCCCCGGTATTCAATTTTTTTAATTCTTCTTCTATATTATTTACATTTGCATTTGGAGAAGGTGAATTTCTGTCAAAGGTAAGCTGAATGTTCGCAAAACAGCTTCCGTCATTTACCTGGATGAAAACAAGATTTTTAGAATCGCGAACGGAACGAATCCAGCCGCAAACTGTAACTTTCTGACTTTCCGGTTTTGAGGAAAGCAAGTCTTTTATTAATGTAGGTACCATAAAAACTCCTGAAAAATGCAAATAATAATGGAACAATATTACTCTTTTTGAGTAGGTTCTTCAAGATAATGTGTGAATATGGAAAAATATGAATCATATGGTCAATAGTATTGTGTAATATTTCAAGAATTTGCTTTACTTGATACTCAAGCAATTTATTTCTTGGATGCGGTTTATGTAGTAAGATGATATTTTTATTTTATGGATTTTAGAATGTTCAAAGTATTATTATTAATAACGTTCTAGAATCATTAAAATTTCGTCTTTTAGTTTCTTATATTTTTGAAAATACTCATTGCTGGCAGATCCGACAAGTGATTCAACTGTTGTACCTAAAGCTTTTGCAATTTTTACGGCATCGCCGGCGCGAGGTTCTGTTCCCGCTTTTCTCATGCTTGATACAGTGGTTTCTGAAACACCCATTTGACTTGCAAGCCAACGGTAAGAAGTGTTTTGTTCTTTGCGTAAGATTTCAACATTGTCCCAAAAACTCATATTTCAATTTTACAAAGATTTGCTACTTAAATTCATAGTTTTAAACTTGAATAATACTAAAACTCGTAGTAACCTAATTAATATATACGAAGATAAGTAGTTTTTTGTTGGAGATTATTTTGACGCGATACGCCATTCTCTGCGGTTCAGCTCCAAGAGGATTCACGCAGAAGAAAATAAACGAAATGTACGATTTTCTCACAAGCAGTTCCGGCGGCGCATGGGCGGAAAAAGAGATTGTGTTTTTTCCGAACGGTGTGGACGATGCGATGCTGGCATTTGTGCTGGAGCGGCTAAAAGCGGATAAGGCTGAACAAATTTTCCTATATATATGCACTATGTCACCGGTTGCGGAGGAAGATAAATCTGTCTGGCTTGGCGGATATGAAGTGAGGAAAAGTTTGATAAAGTCGTTTTGTGCGGATGGACGCGGTCAGGTGATTTATGACTGCGGAAGGGAAATTACGAGGAACGAAAAAATTTCATGTAAAGAGGAAGTTTTTTCATCTAATTTTCATGAAGTGCAGGAGTGGTAGGATGATTTCGAATAAAATTCAGAAAACTTTTATTTCTCCGGTAAAAATTCCAGAGGAAAATTCATTCAACTTTCTTCGTCTTGTGTGCTGTCTGATTGTTATTTATGAGCATTGTGTTGTTTTAAGCGGAACTGATTTTCCTTGCTACGACTTGCGCGGAATTGCCGTAAAGGTCTTTTTTATTTTAAGCGGATTTTGGGTTACACAGTCATTTTTGAAAAGCGACTCGATAAAAGAATATGCAATAAAGCGAGGCAAAAAGATTTTGCCACAATATTGGATGGTTGTGCTTGTCTGTGCGGTTGGACTTTCTGCATTTTCTGTTTTGCCTTTGCGTGAATATTTTTGCAACAGTGTTTTTTATAAATATCTTGCGGCGAATATTCTCACATTGAATTTTATTCAGCCTAATCTTCCGGGTGTTTTTGAAGGCTTGGATTTAAATGGAAGTGTTAACGGTTCTTTATGGACTATAAAGATTGAAATTGGATTTTATATTCTTCTTCCGTTCATTGTTTTTGCTGTAAAGAAACTGTGCGAAAAATTTAACGGGGGGGGGTACGAATGTATTGTGCTTGCCGCGCTGTATCTGCTTTCCGTTTTATACGAGGTTTTTATGCCGCTTGTAACTGAAAAGACCTCGCTTCCTTCTGCATTGAACAATCAGCTTCCTGCGTTTATCTCATATTTTGCAGGCGGAATGATTTTTGCTTTCTGCGGTGAAAAGCTTTTTTCAAAGTTGAAGATTGCCTTTTTACCATGCCTTGCAATCCTTGTTTTGCTGAACGTTTTTAAGATTCCTTTTGCTTCCGCCCTGCTTGTGCCGGTTTGCCTAGCAGTCTGTGTGATGTTCCTGGGATTGAATCTTAAAATCTTTGCGGACATCGGGCGAAAAACTGATTACTCGTACAGCTTGTATTTGGTTCATTATCCGCTTGCAATGTGTTTTGTTTCGCTCGGAGTTTTTGAAAAAATGCCGGGATTCGCAATTTTTGGTGTTCTGGGAACTTCTTTTTTGTGCGCTTATATGCTTGAAAGCTTTCAGCGGAAGTTTTTTGGAATCAAGCGTAGTGGGGAGGCTGTAAAATGACCGCGAAAAAACTTAGTGCAAGCATTGTTTTGTTCAATACTCCGCGTGTACAGATTGAATCTGTCTTAAAGTCAGTTTTTGATTCTGCCTGTGTGGAAACGCTTTATGTTATCGATAATTCTCCGAACGACAAGTGGCGGATTCTTGAAAAACGGGCGGCAGAAAACGGCGTTACAAAAATCCGCTACATTCACAATGAAAACTTAGGCTATGGCGCAAGCCACAATCTTGCGATGCACGAGGCTATTGAAAACGGCAGCGAATATCACGTTGTGCTGAATCCGGACATCCTTTTTGGTACGGAAGTGTTGCCTGCGCTTGTTGGTTTTATGGATAAAAATCCTGATGCCTCTTATGTGCTTCCAAAAGTTGTCTATCCGAACGGCGAAATCCAATATCTGTGCAAACTGCTTCCGACTCCGGGCGATTTGATTTTCCGACGCTTTATGCCAAAGACAAAGTGGAGCGAAAAGAAGAACGACCGCTACTGCCTTAAGAACTTTGGCTACGACAAGGTGATAAATCCGCCGTGCCTTTCGGGTTGTTTTATGTTCATGCGTCTTAGCGTTCTTTCTGAAAACAATATTTTCTTTGATGACAGATTTTTTATGTACTTTGAAGATTTCGACCTGATTCGCCGCCTGCACCGCGTTTCAAAAACACTGTATTTTCCGGGCGTGCAGATAATCCACGACCACCAGAAAGAATCATATAAAAGCCGCAAGATGCTTCTGGCTCACATAAAAAGCGCGTTCAGGTATTTTGGAAAATATGGCTGGTGGTTCGACAGGGAAAGAAAGGTGATGAATGAGAGAGTTTTGGAGGAGATTGAAAATTTGGGAAATGCGTGAAGTAAACAACCGCAGGTCGTGACACACGCCCAAATATAAAAAAGAACATGAGTCAAGTTTTGCGGAGTGTTTTTAAGTTTCTAGTTTTTGTATAGCAAAACTAGGTTAAGTAAAAATTGCATTGCGATTTTTACGATGTGCAAGGAAAACATTTTTTTAAGGTTTTGAGGAGTTTTTGTTTTTAGATGAAAGAAGAAAAAAAATACAAAACTGGAATTACGGTTGGTGTCTTTGACCTTTTTCATGTCGGGCACTTGAATCTTTTGGAGCGATGCAAGTCTATGTGTGAGCATCTTATTGTTGCAGTCTGTCAGGATGATTATGTCACGCAGATAAAACACAAACAGCCTGTTTACAATGAAAAAGACAGAATGAGAATTCTTGCAGCTTTGAAAGTTGTTGATGAGGTTATCCCCGTTTCCATTGAAGAAACAGAGGACAAAATGCTTCTTTTGAAAAATCATCATTTTGATGTCTTGTTTTCTGGAGATGACTGGAAAGACAGTGAGCGTTATAAAAAAACAGAAGAGCAGTTTTCAAGGCTGGGTGCAAGCATAGAGTATTTTCCTTACACACAGGGAATTTCAACAACTCAGATAAAAGAAAAATTGAACGGGAAATCATAGGAAACAAAATGCAATCGAAAGAAAGGATTCTTGCAAAAAATACAGTCATGCTCTACATAATGCAGATTTCAAGCTATGTTTTTCCATTGCTTTCTTTTCCGTATTTAACGCGTGTTCTTGGGGCTGAAAAGTATGGAATTGTAGTTTTTGCAAATTCAATAATGTCATATTTTACGCTTTTCATAGAATTCGGATTTCTTCTTTCAGGAACTAAAATATGCTCTGATTTCTGTAATAACAAGGAAAAACTTGGAGACATAACTTTTGGAATAATTCAGGCGAAACTTCTTCTCGCCCTTTTGTCTGCATTCGCTTTGATACTTTCATGTATGTTTGTTCAAAAAATCAGACAGGATTCTGTATTTTTCATTCTTTCTTTCATCGGAATATTTCTCACAGTTTTTCTTCCAGACTTTCTGTTCCGAGGAATTGAGCAGATGGAAATTTTGACTTACAGAGTTGTTGCAGCGAAATTTATTTATACAGGATTAATTTTTCTTTTTATAAAAGATGAAAGTGATTATCTGCTTGTTCCACTTGCCATAATTGGCTCAAACATTTTTGCTGTGATTTTAACTTGGGCAGAAATCATCAGAAAAAAGATAATTTTATTTTCTAGAGTTTCTTTTAAGCAGACTTTTAAATATTTAAAAGATTCATCGCTTTTTTTTCTATCAAGAATAGCGGCGACTTTTTACTCGTCATTGAACACTGTTATTTTGGGATTCAAATTTCCATCTTCGCAAGTTGGACAATACGGAGTCGCAAACACTCTCACGAATACTTGCAGAAGCCTAATGAGCCCTATCTCAGACAGCATTTATCCTTACATGATAAAACAGAAGAATTTCAGGCTTGTAAAAAAAATTATTCTTATTCTTGAGCCGCTGATTCTTGCTTGCTGCACAGTTTTATGGATTATCGCGGAGCCAACAGTAAAGTTTGTATGCGGTCAAGGTTACAAAAACGCTGTCCCCATGCTTCGTGCGATGATTCCAATTATTGCAATAACACTTCCTGCCTATCTTTTTGGCTATCCGGTTCTTGGCGCATTGAATCAGACTAAATGGGCAAATTTGAGTGTTGTAATTTCCGCCTCGTTTCATATCGTTGGACTTATAAGTTTATTTGTTTTTGAAAAAATTGGTTTCATTCAGGTTATTGTGCTTGCTTGTATTACACAGTTTATTGAGCTTGGAATTAGAATCTGTGTGATTTTTAGAGAATTGAAGAAGAGGAGAGAAGAACATGAAAATTAAAAACGTTTTATTAAGCATAAAAGACGGCTCGTTTTTAAGAAAGTCCTATTTTCATTTTTTTATAACAGCTTACCCAATTTATGCTTTGTTTTTACAAAATAAAAAAATCAAGAAAAATAAGATTGTATTCTGCAGTTATTACGGAAGAGGCTATGGCGACAATGCGAAATACATAGCGGAATATATCCTAATGCATAATCTTGATTACGAGCTTGTCTGGCTTATTGATGAAAATAAATGCAGAAGAGGAGATTCTCTTCCTTTGAAAATTCGGAAAGTTAGATATGCGTCATTCAATTCTGTAAAAGAGCTTTCCACGGCAGGAATTTGGATTGATAACTGCAGAAAGGAATATTTTCCCAAAAAAAAATCTGGCCAGATTTACATTCAGACATGGCATGGAACTTTCATAACAAAAAAGATTGAAGCTGATGCGGATTTGCCAGAAGGCTATATAAAAATGGCAAAGAGAGACTCATCAGCAATCGATTATCTTTTGAGCAGTGGAAAACAACGCACAGAGCAATTTAAAAGATGCTTTTGGTATACCGGCGAAATTGCAGAGACAGGTTCTCCACGCGATGACATTCTGTTTGATAAGAATGCAAAATCTAAGAAAAAGAGAAAGATTTGCGACTTTTATGATTTTGATATTGAAAACCAAATTCTGCTTTATGTTCCGACTTTTAGAAACTCACATACTCTTGAGCCTTATTCTGTTGATTACGAAAAGCTTCTTTCTGCGCTAAAAAAAAGGTTTGGCGGTGAATGGCAGATAATCACAAGGCTACATCCTAATATGATTTCTTTTGCTGACAAACTGAATCTGCCGGAGTTTGTAATAAATGCAACTTTGTACAGCGATATGCAGGAGCTGCTTTGCGCAAGCGATGTGGTTCTTACAGATTACAGTTCTATGGGTGATTATTCAATTTATTTGAAGCCGCTTTTCATGTTCTGCACTGATATTGATGATTATCAAAAAGAGAGAGGGCTGCATGAGAATTTGGAATCTCTTCCTTTTCCAATCGCAAGGAATAATCAGGAACTCTACGAGAATATTGTGAATTTTGACAAGCTGAAATATGAAGAGAAACTGTCTGCATATTATAAAGCTGAAGGATTCTGTGAAAACGGAAATGCAAGCGAAAAAGTAATGCAATTAATTAAAAGGAGGCAGACTGAAAAGAAAATTGATTTTTAAGCAAGATTATGGTAACTTAATGTAAGTTTATTTGTGGAGGTATTCAAAATGGCAACGATAAAACCTGTTCAACCGTCAATTATTGACAACATTGACATTTGGAAGAAAATTGTAGAAACCGTATTGAAAAAGCCTACCGAACAGCAGATTAAGAAAATGCAGCAGGAAACTGAAAAATTCAAAAAGGTTTGTTCTGATGATTGATTTTCTTACAGATGATGTTTCTTCGTTGTTTGTAATTGAAAAACTATCGGAGAAAAATCTTAATCAAACTTTTGTTGTTGATGAAAAATTTTCAGAATACAAAGATTTTCTCTATCTAGATGCATTAAATTACCAGTCACTTTTTATATCGCAGACATATTTGCTTATTGAAAAAGAAACCCGGGCTGTTATTGCATATATTTCATTAGCTTCTGATACGGTTGCTTTGAATCCGCGGGAAAAGAAAAAGGTCGGTTTAACGCAAATACCTTTTTTATTCTTGCCGGCATTAAAGATTACAAAACTTGCGGTCAGTTCCACCGTGGCAGATAAATATAAGCATATAGGCTCTTATCTGATACGATTCGCCTGCATAAAAGCGTTTAACGTAAATACAAGTTTTATGGCTTGCAGGCTTGTTTCTGTTGACGCAGATGTAGAACACAACCCGAATGTTCTTGAGTTTTATAGCAAAAATGGATTTTTTCCATCGAAAAATTCTGTGTATAAGAAAAAATTTCCGAATAGAACAAAAACTGTAGGAATGTGGAAAGATTGTTTTTTATAACCTAGACAATCCTACAGAAAATCAATTCTTCTTTTCAGCTGAAACTGTATGGCTGAAAATAGAAAATGTAAAAATTTTTTCTCCATAATAATTCCAGTCTATAAAGTAGAAAAATATCTTTCAAAGTGCGTTGAATCTGTTGTATCGCAAAATTTTGAAGACTGGGAAGCGATTCTTGTTGACGATGGCTCTCCTGATAATTGCCCGGCTTTGTGCGATGACTATGCTAAAAAAGACAAACGGATAAAAGTTATTCATAAACCAAACGGCGGACTTTCCGATGCGCGCAATGCGGGGATTGCCACTGCAAACGGAAAATATATTTTATTTTTAGACAGCGACGATTATCTTTATTCAGATACAGTTCTTGCAGAAATTTCAAATTCCTTAAAAAATGCGAATTTTCCGGAAATCTGCTATCTTCCAAATGAATACTGGTCAAGCAGTCCGAATTCTGTAAGCAGCAAATACAAAGAAGAAACGCTTCCGCTGGAAAAATTCCTAAAACGTGTCATAAAAAATTATTATCTGCACACGGCAGGTCAGCAGTTCGTTCTGAGACTCGATTATCTAAAAGAAAACGGACTTCGCTTTAAAAAAGGAATTCTGCACGAAGACGAGCTTTGGTTTTCTCAAATTCTTATGCAGGTAAAAAAAGTTCATATCTGCCCATGTGTTTTTTATTTTTACGTTGATAACAGAGATGGCTCGATTATAAATTCAGCAAAAGAAAAAAATGTAAAAGACAAACTTTATATTGCAAATAAAATTGTCTTTATTTCAAAATCTCTTCCACGAAAATTGCATAGACTTTTTATAACAAGAGCCGCTCAGATTGTTTCAGGACTAGTTCAGTCTAAAAAAGCATTGGAAATTACAAGCAACAGCGAAGAATTGAAAAATGAACTGAGAAGCTCAGAAAGTCTCCTGCTCAAATCAACAAAAATGAAACATAAGATTTTGTATCTTTATGCGAAATTGAAAAGGATTTAAATTGTTCACATTTCTATTGTTCTGTTACATTTTCAGTTTTTATATTCTCGTTTTTCCTGCAAGCATGCTGATTGCAGCTCCGCTTTTTTTGTGTGTCTGCGTGAATAAAACATGGCTATATTCATTTTTAAGAATATGGGGAATAAAATTTATCCGCAGAGCCTTTGTTTTTCAAATTTTTATTATCGGTTTTTCAGGAATATTTCCGGTAATTTACAGAACAGCAGACTTTTCATTTATGAAACTGATGATTACACAGCTTGTTCATTTTGTTTGCGCTGTTTTCTTTTTTACCTATATCGATGTAAAAAATATTAGCTTTGATAAAGTCGTGAAAAGTTTCATCTTGATTTTTGTAATCCAGACTTTTATTGAGCTTGTCGCGACTTCGTTTCCTTCGTCGATTGGAAACTTTGTCCGTCTTTTTAACCATTTTGACCCGGAAAGCGTAATTGGCTTAGGAGACAGAGTTCGAGGGTATGCGCTTTCTGCAGCGACAACATATCATCTTTCTCTTGTCTATGGAGTTGCGTTTATTTTGTACATAAAAACTCTGGTTGAATCTAAAAAAATTAGATTTCGTCAGCTTATTACAGGACTTATGATTGTTGTCGGTGTGTTTTTTGCAGGACGAACAGGCTTTGTGGGGATAGGAATTGGCTGCATTTACTTTTTGGTTTCTTTAAAAGTAAAAACAAGAAATAAATTCTCAGCAATATCAAACCTTCTTGTTTCAATTGCCATAATAATTACATTGACTTTGACGGTTGCTCCTAAAAAATTCAAAGATATGGTTGTTGACTATCTTATTCCATATGCTTTTGAATTTGTCTATCAGAAATTAGATTCAGGAAAAGCTCAGACAGCTTCAACAAATCAGTTAAAAGAAATGTGGCATCGTGATTTTGATGAGCGAGAACTTATATTTGGAAGCGGAAAATACACAACTGATGACGGCAGGTATTATATGAGAGTAGACCCGGGAATTCTAAGACATTTATTATATGGTGGAATTTTATTTTATCTACTTCTGATTCTTTATCAAACACTTATTACTTTTCCATTAAAAAAACGTGCAGATTATTATATTTTCATTCTGATTTTCATCTATTTTCTTTTTATGGATTTTAAAGGCGTAACAATCGGCATAAATAAATTTGCGTTTGCTTCAACTTTGCTGCTCGGATTTTCTTACACACGCGCACAAAAAGATTCAAATTTTCAGGAGATTTCAAAATGACAATTCTTTACATAACAGCTTTTCCGCCGTGCCAAAAAACAGCGGGGCAAGATTATTCACGCCGTCTTTTAGATGATTTAGCCTCGCGCGGACATAAACTTTCTCTTATCTACGCAGAATATCCAAAACACGAACTGGAAGTTTCTTCGCAAATAAAAATCCTTTCAAAAATAAAGCCGACTCTAAAAAACTGCTTTTCACTGCCATTTTTTAACCCTTTTTTTACGAAGCGTTTTGACAAAAATATTCTAAGACAAATTCAGAAAATCGCTGCAAATTTTGATATGCTCTATTTTGATTTTTCGCAGGTTCATATATATTCGCTTTTTGTAAATCATCCGAACAAAGTTCTTATGTGCCACGATGTTATCTGCCAGAAATTTTCAAGAAAAGGCAAAGTTTTTCTTCCGTGGATAAAATCTTGCGAGAAAAAATTGCTTTGCTCCTCTTCAAAAATAATCACGTTCAGCCGAAAGGATTGTGATGTTATAAAAAAGGAATATGGACTGAATTCTGCCGCCGTCAATTTTTATCTAAAAAATGGCCGCTTTGATTATGAAAAGTCAGGAATTGAGAAAATAGAAAACAAATTTTGCTTTTACGGTGCATGGAACAGAGCGGAAAATTCAACTGGGCTTGAATGGTTTCTGGAAAATGTCTATCCAAATCTTTTACTGGATTTTCAGTTTGTTGTGATTGGCGGCGGAATGACTGAACGTTTAAAGTCAAAGATTTCAGCTTATAAAAATTTCAAGATTTTAGGTTTTGTTGAAAATCCTGTTGTGGAGATTGCAAAATGTCAGGCTCTTGTTGCACCATTATTTAAAGGAGCTGGTGTAAAGGTAAAAGTTATAGACGCGCTTTCTTCAGGAACTCCTGTAATAGGAACAAAAGTTACATTTGAGGGAATAGAAGACAATGACAAAAATCCGCTCTTTTTTAAAGCAGGCACATCAAAAAAGAAAAAACTTGCGCAAAAAATTGCAGATATTTTAACAAACTGGAAAAGAATTTCTGTAAACCAAAAACAAAATTCTGCTGATGAATTTTTTAAGCGATATAATAGGAATAAATTTGCGGATTTGTTATAAAAATTTGTGTTTTGTGAAAAACTTTCACTTTACATTCCAGTAAATCTATACGGCTTTTCTTGATATACATATTATTTTATCAGTTTGAATAGAATTTTCTATTGATTCATAACAGGTTTTATTCTATATCAAAAATTCCTAGGAATTTTATTTTACAGTCCAAAAGTAAAATATCCCCTTTCTGCTTCTAAAAAACAAGATTCTCCTTTCCTGTAAGAAAATCGAGCGCGTTTATGTTTCGGATTCCGTTGAAGTCTGAATTCAGGTTTCTGTCCATTGTGATAAGAATTCTTGGGTACGAGTCCGGAATGTTTTTGAAGGCGGCAAGCTCGCGTTTCAGTGTCTCCTCGTCTTTTACGGTTTCTGCGACCTGGATGTAGAAGAGTGAGGTCTGGTTTTTTGCCACAAAATCTATTTCGGCATCGAGGTTTCTTCCTGTGTAAACCGTAAAATGCTGCCGCCTAAGCTCAAGGAAAATCTGGTTTTCAAGGATGTGTCCCATGTCGATATTTCTATAACCCAAAAGCATGTTCCGCAGTCCTGTGTCGGCGATGTAGTATTTTGAGATGTTTTTCAGAAGCTCCTTTCCGCGCACATCGTAGCGTTCGACCCTGTAGACTAAAAAACATTCCTCAAGAAAGTGCATGTAGTTTTCGACTGTGGGCTGGCTTGTTTTTCGTCCGGAGCTTGTAAGTGTGTCGCTGATTTTTTTTGAGGTGCAGAAATTTCCGCAGTTCTGGAACATGAATTTTATTACGGCTTCAAGAACCGCAACGTCCTTTATCTGATGCCGCCTTGCGATGTCCTTTACGATTATCGTGTTGTAAACTCCGTTCAGGTACTGATATACGCTTTCTGTGTTCTTTTTGAGCTGGATTGTGAACGGCATGCTTCCGAATTTCACGTAGTCGTAATAGTTTTCTTCTGTCGTCTGAGCCGGAAAATTATTTTCCTTTATGCATTCAAGGTATTCGCAAAATGAAAACGGAAGCATGTCAATCGTAACGTATCTTCCGCTTAAAAGAGTGGCAAGTTCACCAGACAGCAAGTCCGCGTTCGAGCCTGTAAGATACAGATCCACGTTTTTGCAGTTGAAAAGTGTTTCTACCGGCTTCTGAAAATCCTTGCACAATTGAACCTCGTCAATAAAAACATAGTTCATCCTGTCTTCCAAAAGCGCGGATTTTATAAACGCATAAAGATTGTGATATTCCAGTAAAAGCTCGTTGTCCAAGTCGTCAAGCCTGATGTAAGTAATCTGCCTCTCTGAAACGCCTCTTTCCAAAAGGCTCTGCATGAATTGTTCCATGAGCACGGATTTTCCGCAGCGGCGTATTCCTGTCAGAACTTTTATGACCTGCTTGTCTTTAAATGCTTCTATACTTTGAAAATATGTGTTTCTTACCATTTATTCAAAGTATACTTTGAAAATCTATGTAAGTCAATATTATTTCAAAGTTGATTTTGAAAAATATATGCAGTTTGCTTTTTTCAAGTGATTTTTTTACAGATTGCATTGAACCATTTTTTTTAGTTTTTGTGGTTGGTGCGGGCGGCTTGTAAAATCCTGTTTTCCACAAGTTGTTGCGGGCGGATTTTTTCCATCAATTCTGAAAATTTATTTTCGTTCATATCCTTAAAAATTCTCAAAAACTTATTGACATAGCAATTAATAAAAACTATATTATACCTATAACCTATTAAACAGATAGGAAATATCTAAAACAAAAACAGGAGGACATGATGGAACTTTACTTTGAAAAACTGGTTCGCGAAAATTTTAGAAATGGAGTCATGTGCTGCTGTTGTCTTTTCGCTTAGGCTGAAAACTTTCTGTTTTTCAGCAAAATCTATTAAATCAAAAATTAAATTCTCAAAAAAAAATTACTTGTAATGTAGTGTGCGGATTTGCCGGTGCGTTGCTTGTGCTGTCTTCAGATTTTCTGCAGGCGCAGGCGCTGGGCAGGTTGCCGCAGGTAAAAATACAGGAGCATTTTATGTCAGAAAATATTCTTTTCAAAAATTATACATCGCACGATTACGTAAAATTTGCGGAGCAGACTGCAAACTGGATTAAGACTACAGGAAAAAACGGCAAATCGGGAAAACTTTGGCTTCAAAGTCCTGATTCAAAGGAAAATTTTGACGACTACCCGATGCTTACTCCAAAGTCGCTTTATGGCGGTTCGGCTGGAGTTGGCCTTTTCTATCTCCGCTTGTATCAGGTTACAAAAAATCCTGAATATCTTAAGGAGGCTGAATCTGCCGCAAAGGAAATTATCAGCACGTACGAGGGCAAGGCTTTTTACGAGAACGCGCTTAGCCACGGAACAACGGAAGACAAGCTTGTCCACGTAAAGAATATGCCGGGCTGGATTGCGGGATTCAACAACGGACCGACTGGCCAGGCTTATCTTACGCTGAAGCTTTATGAAGTTACAAAAGAAAAGCGCTATCTTGAATTTTCAGAAAAAGTTGCGGACGATGTTATTTCTGTCGCAAAAAAAGCGGATGACGGGATTTACTGGAGCGAGCAGCTTGACTACTGCGGCGACGGAAGCTACATCCCTTATTTTGCGGAGATTTACCGCATTACAAAGAACGAAAAATATGTGGACGCGGCAAGAAGATTCGGAAATTATCTTCTTACAAAAGGAAAGCCTGCTCCGAACGGCGGAACTTTCTGGAATGTTGTTGACCTTACAATAATCGATTTTCCAAAGGACGTTTTCTGGGTAAACCTTGCGCACGGAACTAGCGGTGTCGGCTTTGTCTTTGCGCTTATCTACAACCTTACAAAAGATGAAAAATTCCTGAACGCGGCAAAAGAGGCCGCAAAGTATATTCAGGGAATTGCGGTCGGCGATGAGAATGCTGTTCTTGTTCCGTACCTCGACAGCCTTGAGCGCGGTCCTTCAACAGAATTTTATTATTTGAGCCAGTGCCACGGACCTGCCGGAACTTCGCTTTTGTTCCACGCGCTTTACGACATCACGGGCGAAAAGGAATATTTTGACTGGGTGTTAAAGCTTAGCCGCGGAATCATAAAGGCGGGCGCGCCGGAAAATTTCAGCCGCGGATACTGGCAGAGCCAGGCTTTGTGCTGCGGAACTCCGGGGCTTCTGGATCATTTTGTTTCAGTCTACAGGCTGACAGGCGAAAAAGAATTCCTTGAATACGCTGAGCGCACGGCAAAAACTGTTGTGGGACAGTCATTTGTGGAAGACGCGGACGGCGACATCTATCACCAGAAAAACGCAAGAAGATGGAGCGGCGCATGGTGGCGCACAATCCCGACAGACGTGCACAGCTACACCGGTCTTTACATCGGAACTGCCGGAAACGCATGGACACTGCTTTCGCTTGCCGCGGCGCAGAACGGCGAAAAACTGATAGAAACCGTGGAATACGATTTCTTTAAATAGCCTGAATGTCGAGTTTTTTGCAAAAAAAAAATAAAAGCATAGGCAGATTTACAGTTTGCGAAGATTTTTGGCGATTGAATTAATTAAAGTGCGAAGCACCCGAATTAATACAAGCGAAGCGCGAGCCAAATCCATCTGAGCAAATTGGAAATATGCCGAAAGCGTTCTTTCAGAATTTGCAAAAAAAACTCGAAATTCGGGCTAAAAAGAAAGAAGTTGAGTTTTTATGCTGAATCAATAAAACTCAATATTCAGACTAAATAAAAGGAGACTTAGGAAAATGGCAAAACTCTACAACTCAATCACAGAACTTGTCGGCGACACTCCGCTTGTGCGGCTTCACCGGTACGAAAAATTTGTCGGCGCAAAAGGCAACATTCTTGGAAAGTTTGAATATTTCAATCCGTCCGGAAGTGTAAAAGACCGCGCTGCTCTGAACATAATCGAAGAGGCTGAAAAACGCGGCGACATCAAGCCGGGAATGACGCTTTTTGACTACACCAGCGGCAACACAGGAATCGGCGAGGCGACTTTTGCAAACGCCAAGGGCTACAAGCTTGTGATTGTGATTCAGCCTGGAGTTTCCGCCGAACGGACACAGATTCTAAAGGCGCTCGGTGCAACTCTTCTTCAGGTTACCGACGTGCCTGGATTTCCTGAGCTTCTAAAAAACGGACTTTCAATGACCGGGCTTGACCGCGTCTTTAAGGATTTTGCAAAGAAAAACGGCTGGTACTATCTGAATCAGGCTGCCGACGTGAACAATTCGCTTGCACACGTAAAGACAACCGGCCCTGAAATCTGGGAAGCCACCGGCGGAAAGGTCGACTACGTTGTTCAGCTTGTAGGAACTGGCGGAACTCTTTCAGGTCTTGCAAAATTTTTCCGCGAAAAAAATCCTAATGTAAAGATTATCGGCGCGCAGCCGGCAGAGCAGTCAAAAAAGAATCCGGCGTTTCCGGAGCGCAACACGATTGACGGCGTCTTGAACTTTAACGGCGTGCCGGACGAAAATTATCCGCCGCTTTTAAGGAGCTTTAACACAAAGTACGACGAATGTTTTGACGTTATTGCAGAGGATGCCTACGAAACCGGGCGGAATCTCGTGAGCCAGGAAGGATTCTTTGTCGGTCAGTCGGCCGGTGCCGCTCTTTGGACGGCGACCCAGATTGCAAGGCGGCCTGAGGCGGCAGGAAAAAATATTGTGGTGATTCTTGCGGACAATGCGTTCAAGTATCTTTCTACAAATATGTACAGATAGCCGGGGGTTGTGCAAGCCAACAATTTTTTTTCAAAACTTGTTGGCTTGCGCCCGGGCTTTCCGTGGCTGCGCTTTCGCTCCGAACCGCCCTGCGGTTTGCCTGCGGCACCACTCCAATCCCTAACCCGTGGAGGAAAAGGCTTATGAAAAATTTAATAAAAAGAATTTTGCCGTTTGCCAGTGCTGTTCTTGCATTGGCATTGCAGGTATTCATAAAAAACAACCGCCGTCATCCAGCGGCCTTGCATCCATATTACGCAAATCTGCTGGTGATTTTTGCCGCGGTTCTGCTTGCGGCTTTTGCGGCTTCGTTTTTATGGCGGAGCGCAAGAAATTTTCTTCAGAAAAACGGCCCGGTCATAGCCGCGGGATTTGTTCTTCTTTCTGTCCTGGATATTCTTACCGCAAAAACGGCGGTTCTTCCAGTAATGCTTTTTCCAAGCTTCGACAACATTCTGTCCGTTTTTGTGGAGTCGCGCGCGTTGATGGCAAAATGCGTCCTTCATTCTGTAAAACTTCTGTTCACCGGCATTTTTTTCGGCGTGCTTATAGGTTTTCTTACAGGAGTCGGTCTTGGATTTTCAAAAAAATTCAACTATTGGGTAAATCCATTTGTCAAGATTATCGGCCCTATTCCTGCGACCGCGTGGATTCCGATTTCTCTGGTTGTTTTTCCGGGGACTTTCGGGGCAAGCGTTTTTATAGTCGCGCTTTCAGTGTGGTTTCCGGTTCTGCTTCTGACGAGCTCAGGAATCCAGAATGTTCCGAACGCATATTTTGAAGTAGGAAAAACACTGGGAGCAGGAAAATTCTATCAGGTTTTTAGGATTGCGATTCCGGCGGCTCTTCCGAATATTTTTCAAGGCCTGTTTTTTGGAATCTGCTCGTCGTTCATCGCGCTCATGACTGCGGAAATGTTCGGGGCAAAGGCAGGAATCGGCTGGTTTATCAACATGGAAAAAGAGCTTGCGGAATTTAAAGGCGTTTATGCAGGTCTTGTTCTGATTGCCGTTTTCTGTTCGGTGATTCTGAAAATTTTGTTTCTGGTAAAAGCCAGAGCCCTGCGCTGGCAGAAGGGGCTTGTAAAGTAGGAGGTTTTATGGAAGGCGAAGTAAAAATTCAGAACGCTTCTAAAGTGTTCGCGGCTGATGGCGCCGCAAAAGAGCCTGTTACGGCCCTTTCCGGCGTTGATTTTGAAATTCCGGCAGGAAGTTTTGTAACCTTAATCGGGCCTTCCGGCTGCGGAAAGACAACTTTGCTCCGCTGCATCGCAGGGCTTGAAACTCTTACCGAAGGGAAAATCCTTGTGGACGGAAAGGCTGTTTCAAAACCCGGAAGCGACAGGGGATTCGCGTTCCAGCAGGCGAACCTTTTTCCGTGGCTCACAATCCGCCGGAACCTTAGCTTCGGGCTTAAGGCGCGTAAGATTTTCAAGGAAAACAAAAGTTCTGTGGACGAATTTATCAGTCTTGTGGGCTTAAGAGGCTTTGAAAACTCTTTTCCGCACCAGATTTCAGGCGGAATGAACCAGCGGGCAAGCCTTGCGCGCGCCCTTGTGGGACATCCTAAAATCCTTCTTCTGGATGAGCCGCTCGGAGCGTTGGACGCTTTTACAAGAATGACAATGCAGGACGAAATCCTTCGCATAAAGAAAGAGCACAATATGACAATGATTATGGTGACGCACGATGTGGACGAGGCGGTCTACATGAGCGACTATGTTGTTGTTATGACAGCGCGCCCGGCAAAAGTCCAGAAAATCATAAGGATTGAGCTTAGCCAGCCGCGCGTGCGAAAGCAGGACGTTTTTGTGAACTACAGAAACCAGATTCTTGAAATATTGAACTACGCAGGAAAACTTCCTGAGCTGGAATTTACATTATAAGAGGAAAAAAATGAAAAAAATTACTTCAATTGTATCAACTGCTTCGGCAGTCTTGGCGGCGTTTGCGCTTGCATCCGGCATTGTTTCGTGCAAAAAAGAAGCGCCTGTGACGGTAATCGGCTACAGAACCGGAAGCCTCTGCGCAATTCCGATTCACATTGCGGTTCTTAACGGACTATTTGAAAAGGAATTTGAGGCAATCGGGCAAAAAGTGGAAACTCTTCACCAGTCCGGATTCAGCGGAACAACAGCCGAGCTTGTTGGAGCGGGAAAAGTCCACGGCGGATTCGAGCTTATCGCGTCCAACCTTCAGGCTATGGAGAACGGACTTCCAATCGTATTTGCGACAGGAGTCCACACAGGCTGCACGCGCTATTTTGTGCGCCAGGATTCAGGAATCAACAGCCCTGCGGACTTGCGCGGAAAGAAAATCGGCGTTATGAACCTTACAGACTCTTCTGTAATCAACTTAAAAAGAAAACTTGGCGACTATGGAATAAAAGTTTCGCTTGCGGATTCGGAAGTTGAATTTCTTACCTATGAAATGAGCGCGCTTGGGCTTGCTCTAAAAAACGGTCAGGTTGATGCGATTGCCCTCCACGAGCCAATGGCAAGCAAAGTTGCAAACGAATTCGGCTTTAAGCAGATTCTTGACACAGGAACAGACGAAAAATTCAAGGACGAATACTGCTGCCAGATTTTTGTTACAGAAGATTTTCTTGAAAAAAATCCTGAGGGCGTAAAAGCGTTTATCCGCGCAATCCAGAAAGCCTCGGCTTATGTTCAGGCAGTTCCGGAGGAGGCGGCAAGAATCCAGCTTGAAAACAATTTTACATCGGGAACAGTTGAAGGCAACGTTAAAATCCTGAAAACCCTGAACTACACTTCTTCGTATGAAAAAGGCAGGCAGACTTTTGTAAACGCAGTCCACGAGCTAAAGGATTTAGGCGTTCTAAAACCTACAACAGACGCGGAGGCATTCATAAAACGCGGCTACGTAGACTTGGAAGGAATCCCGGAAGGCTATGTTTATAATCCTGAGACAAAGGAATTTACCGAAATCAAATAGGAAGGCTTGATTCTGTTTTCTTCTGAAGAAATAAAAATCAGATTAAAACTTGAATATCTGGAGGCAACAATGGGAATCAATTTTGAAACAAAATGTCTTCACCTTGAAGAAGAAATAGAAAACGATGATTCTTCGTGTAAAACCTTGCACTACGGCGCGGTAAGTTTTCCGATTTATCAGACGGCGACGTATGCCCATCCTGGTGTTGGAAAAAGCACCGGCTTTGATTATTCGCGCCTTCAGAATCCTACGCGCGCTCAGCTTGAAAAACTTGTGGCGCAGCTGGAAGGCGGAACAGATGCTTTTGCTCTTTCCAGCGGAATGGCGGCAATCACGCTTCTGTTTGAGATTTTCAAGCCGGGCGACCATCTTGTAATCGATTCGGATTTATATGGCGGCTCGATTCGTCTGTTTGACCATGTTTCCGCGAAAAACGGCATTATATTTACCCGCGCAAACTGCAGCCGGGATGATATTGAACCGCTTTTAAGGCCGGAAACAAAAGCCATTTATGTTGAAAGTCCCACAAATCCGATGATGAATGTTGCGGATATTGAAAAACTTTCGCAGATTGCTAGAAAGCGGAAAATTCTTCTGATTGTGGATAATACTTTTCTTTCGCCGTATTTTCAGAATCCGCTGGCTTTAGGCGCGGACATTGTAGTTCACAGCGGAACAAAATTCCTTGCCGGCCACAACGATACTCTTGCAGGATTTATTGTTACAAACCGTGCGGATGTTCAGGAAAAACTGCGCTTTCTGATAAAAACTACCGGTGCCGGACTTTCGCCTTTTGACTGCTGGCTTGTTATGCGCGGAATAAAAACTTTGGCGTTAAGAATGGAAGCCGGACAAAAAAACGCGTTTAAAATCGTGGAATGGCTAAAAAAACAGAAAAAAGTTACAAAAGTGATTTATCCGGGGCTTCCTGAGCATTCAGGCTACCAAATTATGAGGAGGCAGGCTAAAGGTTTTGGCTCAATGGTTACTTTTAATGTGGAGGATGAGGCGATGGCAAAAAAAATACTCGGCTCGGTAAAGCTTATAAAATATGCTGAAAGCCTTGGCGGTGTTGAAACCTTGATTACGTACCCGACCACGCAGACCCATGCGGATGTTCCGGAAGAGCTCAGGCTGAAAAACGGAATTACGCCGGCAACCCTGCGGCTTTCTGTAGGAATTGAAAATGCGGATGATTTAATTTACGATTTGGAACAGGCTTTTCTAAGTTAGCGATTGTAAGGGCGCGCAGCGTTCTTGCGTAAGCAAGAATGAAACCCTGAAAAGCGCGGCACGAAGGAACTGAGTGCAACTGCAGGAGAAAAAAATGGATTTTGATAAAATTACCGACCGTACTGGAACAAATGCTATAAAATATGATTTGGCGGAGGCTCGGAACAAGCCGAAAGATGCCATAAGCCTTTGGGTTGCCGACATGGATTTTCCTACAGCTCCGTGTGTGCAGAAAGCGATTGCGGAAAAGGCGGCCCACGGGATTTTTGGTTACAGCCGGCCGGATTCTCGTTATTACGCCGCGCTTAAAAAATGGTTTAAGGAACGCCACAACTATAAGATTCAGGACGAATGGGTTGTTAATACTCCTGGAGTCTGCTTTGCGCTTGCAACTGCAATCAGGGCGTTTACAAAAGAGGGCGAAAGCGTTCTTGTGCAGAAGCCGGTTTACTATCCGTTTTTTAATATGATAAAAAATCTGAACCGTAAAGTAGTGAACAGTCCGCTTGAACTGAAAAATGGTCATTACGAGATTAATTTTCAGGATTTTGAAGATAAGATTGTCTCTGAAAAAGTAAAAATGTTCATTCTTTGTTCACCGCATAATCCTGGCGGCCGTGTATGGAAAAAAGAGGAGCTTTTGCGCATTTCTGAGATTTGCCTTGAACACAATGTCCTTGTTGTAAGCGATGAAATTCATTCCGACATAACTTTTGAAGGCCATACGCATACGGTTTATGGAACACTTTCGCCGGCTGCGGCGGAAAATTCGATTATCTGTACTGCGCCAAGCAAAAGTTTTAATCTTGCGGGGCTTCAGTTTTCAAATATCATAATTCCATGCGCAAAACTCCGCGTTGATTTTTTACGTGAGCTGGACAGGACCGGCTACGACGAGCCTTCCCTGATGGGAATTGTAGCGGCTACGGCGGCTTATTCAGAGGGCGCGGAATGGTTTGATGAAGCAAAATCCTACATCTGGAAAAACATTCAGTTTGCAAAAAAATATATAGAAGAAAACTGCCCTAAAATCAAGGTTATTGTTCCGGAAGGCACGTATCTTTTGTGGCTGGATTTTTCCGGACTTGGCTTGACGGACAAAGAAATCAACGGGCGTATTCTGAACAACGCGAAGGTCTGGCTTGACAGCGGAAGCATGTTCGGAACTGAGGGGGAAAAATTCCAGCGTATAAACTGCGCGACTCCAAGGGCAATATTAAAGGAGGCTCTGGAGCGGATTTGCGCCCGGTTTTAATTTTTGCAGGGGTTTATGCTGTAGGATTGATAGGTTTTATAAATCTTGACACAATCCTTGCAAAACAATATTCTTTTTGTATATGAAAAACACATTGCTTCTACTACTATCTTTATTTTTCTCGGTGACCGTTTAAGGTAGATGGTGTGTATTTTCTGTTTATTATGGAATTAACAAGACCTGCCCTGAACGGCGGGTTTTTTTGTTTTTATACGATTTTTTGATTTTTATGGAGGCATGATAAAAATTACATCCGTGTAATTTTTATCATTACAGTTTGCTCAAG
>OBCM01000018.1_pt1 | contig 29337 bp, 13 predicted proteins | sample 1495921 | NCBI WGS metagenome assembly OBCM01 (sample SAMN03418274, study PRJEB22391) | human gut metagenome | biome: human-gut; feature: organic feature; material: feces | host: Homo sapiens | place: Tanzania | collected 2013-01 | reverse complement strand
TGGACAATAATGGAATGTGAAAATTTGCCGCGGAAAACAACATTATTGTCCACGAGCGGCGGTTTTTTGTATAAACCCTGAATTTTTCACAGGCGGCAGGCTGTACGCTGTAAAGAGAGCCTTCTATAAAATGATTTTCAGACTTGATTCCGCTGTCAATGTAGCAATAGCGGTGATAATCCGTTGTGCAGAGGCGAAAAATAAGACATTCACCGTTCCTGAATTTTTCAGACAGGCTGTTTATATAGCTTTCAGAAGGCATTTCCGCAGGATTCGTTCCCTTGTTCCAAAAAAAACGCCGCGGCGTGCAATTTTCGCGCGGTTCAAAAAAATCGCGCAGAGAATAGTCAAACCCTTTTACCGAAAAAACCGCATTTTCCGTTATTTTAACAACGCTTAAAAAACTGTCGCAGGGACTAATCAGATGATTTTTTTCAGAATCAAAAGAAATCTGCTTTCTGCGCGTAAAAAAATCATTGAACGAAAGAAATTTCTGACCTTCAAATTCCTTCATATCAACTTTATTTTTTCTGATAAATTTTCCAATCATAAAATGAGAAAGCGGACTTCGCAAAAAAAATCCCGCAAGCTTCGGAATCCTGATAAACAGAATAAAATGCAGCAGAAGCCTGCCAAAACACGTCCTGCACAAAAACTCAACGGATTTATCATTCTGGCTGTTATTTTTTTTAGTCATTTTTCAACTCAAAAAACGGAATTTCAATCTTCCGTGCGCATAATCACGCTGTTTTCAAACATAAGAGAAGGATCATTTTCTTTGGCAGGAACGTAATAAGCCTTTCCCAAAAGAAGAAGAACAAATTCAATAAGCCCGATAAGAAGCAAAAGCGACTTTCCTATAAGCTTAGGCTTAGGCATTTTGAACGGAGTGATAAAAAGCATTCCCAAAAGAACAAGAATAACAAGGCACGGAGTAATCGGCGGCCGGGCAGTTCTTGTAAAATATGCACAGATAAAAACCGCCGGAAGCACAACGGCAACGCTGGTGACAGGCAAACCTTTGTATTCAGAACGGCTTTTTTCTGTTAAAGCCTGACGCTGCATTTCATCAACATTAAAAAACGAAAGCCGGATAAGCGCGCTTAAAAGATACAAAGCACATATACAGATTGCAATTCTTGCCTGGATTGGATGCTCTACAGGATAATGGACATCACCAAGAGCAAGGCTGTACACTATCAAAGAAGGAAAAACTCCGTAGCTAATAATATCCGCCATGGAGTCAATCTGAATTCCAAAAAGTTTTTCGTTTTCTGTCCTGTTTTTCTTTGTTGAAGCGACCTTTCCGTCGAACATATCCATAATTCCGGAAATCATAAGGCAGAGCAAAGCCAGAATGAAACTCTTGTCGTTGTCGGAAAAAACAAAATGTATTCCGGCAAAAGAAAAAAGCATTCCAACGTATGTCAAGACAACAGTATAATTGAAAACCCCAAGCAACTTCATTTTTAAACCTTCTAATCTAAAATATATCCGAACAAAATTCCGTAAAAGATTATCAGCCACGGCTTTACAGTAAGAATTATTACCATAAATTTTTTAAATTTCATTTCAGTAAGTCCGGCGCAATAACAAATAAAATCATCGGGCGAAAAAGGAATCAGCAGAAGAAACCACAGAATCACCGAAAGTTTTTCCGTCCTTTTATTAATCCATTGCTGATATTTATTATAGCGTTTTTCTGAAAAAATATGCTGCATGACAACGCTTCCGTATTTTTTTGAAATCAGAAAAACCGTAAACGAACCAAGGCAGATTCCAATATAATTTGCAAGAATCCCCTTTACCGCTCCAAAAAGCCCAGGCCCTACAATATAACCCACAGTTCCGGGAAAAAACGCAAAAATAACTTTAAAACATTGAAAAACGCAGAGCGCGGCAGGTCCGAACATTCCAAAAGAATCCAGAAACACCTTAAACGAGTCTAAATCAGAAAAACTTCCTTTTTTATATTCACGAAAAAAATAAAATGTGAGCGCAGAAAACAGAACCAGCATGAGTGCAATAAAAATTTTCTTAAAAAGTCCTGATTTCCGGGCAAGCATTTCGCCACAGGAAATTTTCGCAGAGGAAAAATTACTGCTGTTTTCCGTTTCCATCTAGTTTTTCCTTTTAGTTCAATACTTTAAAACATTATGCTGATTTTTTATGTTTACCACAACCACAAAAGTCTATTAAGGTGAATTTTAGCTCCATCCTTTTCGTTTATTGATAATTTTTTATCGTTTTTCGATATATTTTTATTGACAAACAAGAAACAGAACGCTAGCATAAAGACATAAGGAATCAGCCCGGATTCTGAGCCGCATAAACTGCGCATAAAAAACCGGGCGAAACAACATTCCCGGAGGAATTAAAAATGAAAAACCTTAACAAGCCTGTAAAAATCATTTCACTGATTTTTCAGATAATTTTTCTTATCGGTTCAGTCGCCATGCTGGCAGCCGTAATAGCGTCTTTTGCGGCGGCAGACAGCTTCGGCAATTTTCTGTTAAAACAGACAGGAAACGGACAGATTGCAACAAACGGTTTTGAAATATCGCTTGCCGACGGAAACGGAAATGTAATCCCGGCCGCGGTAAGAATATTTTCGTTTGCAGGACTCTTTTCAATGCTGTGCATGACTATGATTTTCCGAAACATCTATCTGATATTAAAAACTTCAGAGGGAAAAACATGGTTCAGCAAAGGCGCAACACCATTCCAGAAAGACAACACAAGAATGGTAAGGGAGACAGGCATATTCAGCATAATGATTCCAGTTATTGAACTTATTTTAAGCTCTCTTGCAAAACTTATAATAGGCGTAGACAACGTTGAAACAAGCGTGCAGATTACCGGAATTGCAATAGGACTTGCAATGCTCTGTTTTTCGCAGATTTTTGCTTACGGACAGAAACTGGAAGAAGACACAGAAGGTCTTATATAAATGAAAAAAATCGTGCTGCACCTTGACCGCATAATGGTAGAAAGAAAAATGTCGCTTGGCGAACTTGCAGAAAAAGTTGGAATAACAAACGCAAACCTTTCCAAAATAAAAAACAACAAGGTGAACGCAATTCGTTTTTCAACATTGGAAGCAATTTGCCGCGAACTAAACTGCGTTCCCGGCGACATTCTTAAATACGAAGAAGAATAAACGCATAAAACAACAGCGTCTGCAGAATATAAAAAAAAACGGACGACCCTTCCAACCGAAAGAGCCGTCCGCGCCTGCAAGGCATTGCCGCCGGGTGCATTCCTTATTCTGGAATAGGCGTCATGAAATCTCCGGACAAATCACGAACCTGAAGGATTGTATTGAACAAATGCACCGACATTATAAGTTGTAGTTCCTTTTACAAAAGTAACATTGGGGCTTTTGTTGTAAATACGACCGGTATCGTCGCCTGTTGCCTTCCAATTCGGTTGTGTAGTTCCGGCAACGCATCTTGCAAAGTTAAAGCCTGCTATGTCGTCATAAATTGAAAGATTAATTGTTGTGTCGGAACCGGTCGCTTTTACCCACTGTCCGCTTCCGTAAGAGCCGCCCCAAACCCAGGCAAAGATTTCAGCACTGTCGCTCCAAATCCAAGTGTCAGTAGGCACAATATTTACGGTAACAGCTACTTTTGCTGGTTCAATTCCCGCTTCGCCTTTTTGCCAAATTTTGAAGTTTCCGCCCTGATAAACAGGGTGGTTTCCGTCATAGCCTGCACCAGTAGGAGACCAGACTTCACCGCCGATCGCCACAACGATTTCTCCACTTGTTCCGGTAATTTTTGCAGCGTAAAGCGTTTCTTCGCTTTTTAAGACTTCTACAGTGTCGTCGTATTCAATGCCAACAGATTTTCTAAGGCTGATTAAGTAGTCAATGTGCTCCTTAAATGTTTTTGTTGTGCCGTAAACGGTTTCGCCGCCTCTGTACTGCCAGCCGTCGCCTGTAAAGTAATGCTGCCAGGCTACGCAAGGATACCCCGGATGAGTCAAAATAAACGCATACGCCGCAGGAACGTTATCCCACTTCAATTCCCAGTGCTGCTGCGTGCTTCCTGTGTCGTGGTTGTCTACAAAAGTAACGGCAGTTGCCGGCGCAGAACGCATTAAAGTAGAAGAATCGGCAAGCAGACGCATATCCCAGCTGTCAGCAACGGTCGTTACTCCGTCCACAACTTTGTACCAGCCAAACGCAGTGTTAAGCTTCTCCTTCAGAACAAAGTCGAACGCGCGCGATTTCTTTCCGGCCACTGAATTTACAGTTGTTTCAGTTTTGTTCACCCACTCGTTTAAAAGAGTGCTCCAGTTATTATTGCCGTCAGGCCAGTACTCGCCTACAGAAAAAGCGGTGTCGGTCATCGCGTTGTAATAGCCGACATACTCTCCGCCAAAACCTTTTACAAAGTCGTAACGCCAGCCGACAAATCCGGCACGCCTTAGGACAGTGTTCATCCAGCTGTAAATTCCCTGCTGAACCGAAAGATTTTTGTGGTCAAGGTCGCGGTAAGCCGCATAACCCATTCCGCTGTCCGCCCCGCCTTTCTTAGATGAACCGAACATAGGGCTGCTGGAATTTGAAAAACCTTCGTCGTCGCTGCAGATTGAGTAATAATCATCCGTCCATCGCGGATTTGTAAAGTCGCCCCAGGAAGTTGTTCCGGCGCGATGGTTTACAACAATATCCGCAATTGCCTTTGCAGGCTGAATTGCCTGAACCACGCTTTTAAGCTCTGCTTCCGTTCCGTAGCAGCTGTTCAAGTCGTTAAGCTGAGTCGGAGCGTAACCTTCGGAGCTTGCAGTGTCTGTCTTGCTTGCCGGCGGAAACCAAACGTATTCAAACGTGTTTTTTATGTCATTTGCCGAATCGAGCATTGTGCCATACCATTTGTACCATTTTGGATTAGGATTTTCGATTGAGTAGCCGTTGCCGCGAGGCGCGCTGTCCCAGTTAAAGCCCTGGAGCATTACTCCGCTCTTGTTTTCCGTGTAAGGCTGGACATCTTGTTTTGTATATACCGCACTAACAACCTGCGAATTTTCCATTCCAGATTTTGCCGCAACAACTTTTAAAGTCGTTGTTCCGTCTATTTTGATTCCGCCATTTGTGTAAAGCGTGCTTGATTTTGTAGGGTCAGAACCGTTTGTTGTGTAGTAGATTTCCGCGCCGGCAGTGTCGGTAAAAGGGAAAACTGTAATTGTGTTCCAAAAGTCGCCTTCTGGAACAGAAAGAACAGGCGCTTCAACCACTGCGGTATTTGTAAATTTCTTTATTACAACCGAAGAAGAAGCCGCTCCATTCTTTACGGCGATTGCCTTTATCGTAACAGTTCCTGAAATTGCGAATTGCGCAGTATATTTTGTTCCGTTTGTGGCGCTTGGAGTAGAACTGTCAGTCGTGTAGTAAATTTCCGAGCCGGCCGTTGAACAAGAAATTGTTACGTTCGCAGAACAGCTAAAGTTTCCGCCTGAGTCAGCATCTGAAGAAGAAATTACAGGCTCCGCGACTTTTTCGCCTTCCGCAACCTGCTTTAAGATTACAACCGACCATGGAGCGACACCGTACGAAGTAGAAAGCACCGTAGCATCAATTGCGTTGCCATTCCAGCAGTTAAAGTCGCTTTCAAAATGATTTTGAGTATCCGCAATACGTACCCAGGATTTTCCGGAAGCAGCGGCAGGAATTGTAAAGTCAACTTCCGCAGTGTACATATTCATAAACACAAGGTAGTCACTTCCGCCGGAAACCTCGCTTCCGTTTATGCGGACCCAAACGCAACGGTCGCCGTCTGTCAATGTATCAGAGCCGTTCTCTTTCTTGAAGTCATACAAAACGCTGTAATTTGCCTGCTGGAACGCAGGCTCGCTTGCACGCAGTTTCAGCATATAGTTCATAAACTTAAAGTTGCCGTTTACGTTTGCAGTATTGCCGAAAGTTCCAAAATTATTGTGGTAAGCGCCGCTTCCGCCGGTCGCAACAAGATGAGGCGAAGAAGAGTTTATCATGTTGTAGTTGCTCCAGGTCGCAATACTGTCTATGTTGTAAGGATTGTTGTTTCCATTCTGCGTTCTGCTGAACTCGTCGCCCCAGACAATCATAGGAACACCGCGGCTCATCATCTGGATTGCGATGTAGTTTCTGGCAGCCTGGCGTTTGTCTTTTGCTTCTGTTCCAAAACCAAGCGTGTTGTAGTCGCCGTTGCCGCCGTCGCTTGGTCCGAATGGCCAGGTCAAAGTGCTGTTCATCGCATTGCCTGCACCTTGGTAGCTGCACAAATCGGCAAGAGTAAAGCCGTCGTGCGCAACCACAAAGTTCACGGACTTGTGCGGACCGCCCTGGTCGGCGAAGTTGGCGTAATCTCCATTAATGCAACTAAGTATTTCTTTATCATCTCCTGCCCTGCGGTTTCCAGTTCCAACATAAGAGCGGATTGCATCGCGGAAACGTCCGTTCCATTCGCCCCAGCCGTCCGGGAAGTTTCCAACTTGATAACCGCCCGGCCATTGAGTATCCCAGGCTTCGGCAATCATTTCCGCATCTTTTTCCTGCCCCAAAGCGATAATGTCTTTAATCGTCTTAGCATCTTTATTGTATGCCCAAGTACCAGATCCTTCGCGTCCCAAAACAGGCGCAAGGTCAAAGCGGTAGCCGTCAACGCCCATCTCGTCAATCCAGTAAGCAAGGGAATCCAGAATAAGCTTGCGGACAACAGGATTATCGCACTGCAAGTTGTTTCCGCAGCCGGTAGTTTCCCAGTAAGCACCAACATTACCATTATCAAGAGAATAATAAGTGCTGTTGTCCAAGCCGCGCATAAATGTAAGTTCGGCAGTTTTATAGCTATCTGTTTCGCCGTACCAAGTTCCGCCTTCTCCGGAATGGTTGAACACAACGTCAAGGTAAACTTCCATTCCAGCGTCATGGAACGCTTTTACCATTTCCTTGAATTCGCGCGTTGGACCGCCGTAGGATTTATCGCTTGAATAACGTCTGTCCGGCGCAAAGTAGCCGTAAGTCATGTACGCCCAGTAGTTTCCGCCCGGCGCGTCGTCAGGATTTGCGTCGTTGTCGCTTTCGTGCACCGGCAAAAGCTCGATTGTGTTCACTCCCAACGCCTTAAGGTACGGAGCCAACATTCCCGCGCCTTTGTACGTTCCCTGATATTCAGTTGGAATATCCACAACGCCTTCAAAGCCATCAATTCCACTTAATATAGAAGAAAGTTGCGCAGAAGAAGGATGTTTTGTGATTCCGCGCGCGTGAGCCTCGTAAATAATCGCTTTTTCCTGCGGAATTTTTGGTTTTGTTCCAAAACCTGTGCTGTCTTTTACAACAACAGATTTTGAGGCATAAATGCCAGTGTCAAAGTTTCTTCGTGCCGCGCCTTCAAATACTCCCTCGCCAGTTCCGTACATTCCGCCGTTCAGGCTGCCAAGCGCAAGCGGATTTGACTTATCGTGGCTTATTTCCTTTGAATACGGATCGAACAGAAGCTTATTAGGATTAAAGCGGTTTCCTGCTGCATCAAAATCCGCGACAAAACCAGCGGAACTTCCGCCGCGCTTCCAGTTTTCGTCAAAGGTCCAGTTCGGTCCCCATGCGCGGAACGCATACAAAGTGCCGGAATCAATTTCGCCTATTTTTGCGCGCCATACGTCATCAGACCCCTTTTCCATCCAGTAATCATAGGCAAATTCTTTGCCGTACGCTTCGGTATAAATCTCCAGAAGAATCTTTGTGGCATTTTTTGAATAAACCGCAAAAGTTCCGTTTCCGTCCGTGTCAATGTCCGCGCCCAAAGCGTAAGATGCGCTAGCCCAGTTTGCCTGATCTACCGGCGAATATTTCCCGGTGTAAGGATGCCTCATGCCAAGCTCATCGCTAAGCGTTCCAAACTGAATTTTTTCTAAAACAACAGTTTCGCCGCTTTTTACAGAAACAGGCGACGGACTTTTATACAGAATTGCGCCATTTTCAGTTATATAAAAATTCCATGTTCCCGGCGCAACATTTTCAATAACCTGCTCGCTGCCGTTCACCCCGGAAACAATTCCTGAAACAGGGTCGCAAACCTGAACTTTTACATCAGAATTTTGTCCTTCCGTAGAAAATTTTACAACTCCGCTTTCCAGCCTATAGCTTTCACGGTCTTTTGTTTCGTTTTTTTGAATATCCAGCGCAATCTGCTTAGTATCAACCAGAGCCGCATGAACGTTCTGCGGAATCAAATTTTCAACAGTGGAAGTTCCTAAAGAAGCTACCTTATCGTAGTTACTTTTTATAAGATTGTAATAAACCGAACCAACCGCCGTACTAGCCCACGTTACGTTTACATTATTAAGAACATCCGGTTTTATATCCATTACGGAATAAATAGTCACACCATCAAGCTTTGTATCATTTGAATAAGCCTGAACGGCAACAACGCGGTTTTTTCCAACTGGAATCTTGTCAATTTCAATCGGACCGGAGTTTTTTCCTGAGGAAACGGCAACATTGCGAACAACATCTTCCATTCCGCTGCCGCAGACTGTTACCGTAGCCTTTGTAATTTCTTTAATATAAAGAGCGCGGTCCTGATTCGACAGACTTACGGCAACTATGCCAAACCGTGAATCAGAACTGCGTTCTTCAAGCTTGCAGGAAAATGCAAAAAGACATAAAAAAGCCAGACAACTACAAAAAAATTTCTTCATATCAGCCTCCAAAGAGTTAAAATCTTCAAAACATCTCTAAGTAAGGCAAGAAGTGTTTATAATTCCGTCTAGGAAATTATAAATGCAGAAAATTGATTTGTAAAATTATTTTTTGCTTTTTTTTCAAAAAAAATGAAAAGAACAGGATGCAAACAATACCAGGAACACGATAAAATATCGGCGGTTACCTGCATTTTATTTCAACCATTCTGTATCTTCACCGATTTTTCCAGAACCGTTCAGAACATAAACCCGCATATTTCCCTGGCCTGTACAACCCGAAGTAGAAAGGCTTCCGCCGGCAGAAACAACCTTTGTGTCACCGGTAATCGCATCAACATAAGTTCCGGCAGGAATATTCGTAAATTCTGTATCTCCGCTGATTGTTACAAGAACAAAACTGTCCGTTCCGCCCTTAGTATAACGACGTTTAAAAGCAATTCCGTTAGAGCCGCAGTCCTTGTCGGAATACTGACCTTTCTGCAAAGCAGGAATTTCACGCCGAATCCTGTTCAAACGCTGAAGATGCCTTGCAAGCGGATGATTCAGTGTTTCTGCCATTGCACCGGTCGCATCTGACCATTCGCTGAAATCAGTCGTTTTTACACTTCCTTCAATATGGTCGCCAAAGTAAGCGCGTCCAGTTTCATTCAACGGCATAATCGGTCCTTTATCAATGATTGCGCCGCGCATAAAAGCAACTTCCGAGCCGTAATAAATACATGGAATTCCCCGGAAAGTAAACATCAAATCCATATTTTCCGCCCAGCAGTCATCGTTTTTTTGATAACGATGCTCAAACTGGTCTCCCGGGCCATAGTCATGACTGTCTACATACACAACATTCCATGTAGCATCGTTGTAATACTTGTCTCCGCCTCGAACACTGTAAGCATCATTTGCGCTGCCAAAATTCCAGTGCATTGGAAAATCAATCACATCAAGACCAGAATGCCTTGAATAATCCGGTTCGTGATAGTCGTTTCCTTCAAGAAGATGGTTTTTGCTTTCAGGCCTGTTTGAACGGACTTCCGTTGTAGCCATTCCCTGCTTCTGCACAGCAAGCGCATTTACCGGTGTCTTTGTTCCGCCGTCTTTTGTCGGACGGGTCCAATAATCAAGATTCTTAAGAACCGCCTGCTCATCTTTTTCAGTTTCAGTCGACTCCGGATATATTATCACACCTTCAAACTGGTCTTCATCGTCCATTGTAAAGCCATAATTATCATCATCCTTCCATGTGTAGAAATACGGTGAAAGGTTTTCAACGTTTCCGCGGTAGGTCACATCAGAAGATTTTGCGCAGATTTCCGTAAACATATAAAAATTTTCATTTCCACAGGCGGCGGCAGTTTCCTTAAACCTGTCGTTCAAATAATAATTGAATTCAAGGCGGCTCAAGTGTTTTCCAGTATCAATGCGGAACGCGTCAACACCCATTTCAATATATTTTGAATAGGCATCTCCGATATATTTAAGAACTTTTGGATTTTCAGTATTCAAATCAACGCAGTCTCCTGCCATCTGAAAAAACTGAACGCTAAAATTATCCCAGTTTCCAAATCCAAAGTGATGGAAGTAGTTTCTGTAATCGTGGTTCTGGTAGTCAGTATTCTTCATAAGCGCAAGCCGCGAGCCATACTGATCAGCTGGCTTCATATCCCAGTACGAAGGAAACTGTTTTTCAAGCTCAGAATCCTTGCAGAATTTAAGGCACGCATTAATGTCCGCAAGGTCAGCAGAATAGTCTTTTTCAAACATAGGACAAAGGTTTGTTTCTCCAAAATTTCCAACATGATTGAACACAACATCAAGAACCAGCTTCATTCCGCGGCTATGAACTTCGTCTATCAGCTTCTGAAAATCCACACCGCTTGATTCATAACGCGGATCAACTTTACTGAAGTTCATCGCATGATAGCCATGATAATCAAGACCGGAACAGTTTTCTACAACCGGAGTAATCCATACGGCAGAAAATCCAAGGGCTTTTATGTAGTCAAGTTTTTCTATAAGGCCTTTGAAGTCTCCGCGCCATGCCGGGTCGTCAGCAGGAGTTTCTTCATTTTCATCCCAGCAGTGAACGTTATTTGAACTGTCGCCATCAAAGAAGCGTGTGGTCATTGCAAAATAAATAGTTTCTTCCCGGAAATCCGTAGAAATCAAATCCTGAACGGCAACTGTTTTTGTTTCCGAAGATTCTTCTCCATCATCATCCGTTACCGTCAAGATAATATCGCAAGTCGTTTTTATTTTTGGAAATTCAACTTCTATCTCAGATGTACCCTGACCGCTTTTTATATTTGCGCCGCCGGAAACCTTCCAGCTAAAAGCCTTGATTTCCCCATTCGGGTCATAAGAAGATTTTCCGCTGAATTTCTTTATTTTTCCAAGTCCTACATTTACAGAACCGCTGATTACCGCAATAGGCGCAATATTTGAATTTGAAGTTGTAAGAACAAGGATTTTTTCTTCCGAGACATTTCCGCTTTTGTCCAAAACCTTGACTTTTAGTTCGTGCGTTCCATTTTTTACAAGCGCAGAATTCCATCTATAGGTTACGGTATCAATCTGACCGGTCATTGAAACATCAACAGGAATTTTGTCATCAATATAAATCTGCGCCTTAGAAAGCATTTTATTATCAGTCGCAGTTATGGTTATAATTACTTCGCCGGAAACAGTTCCGTCTGCGCCGCACTCAATTCCTGTAATTTCAGGACTTACAAAATCCGCGGGGTCGTCATCATGCCACAGGGCTTTTGAATACCACCATTCTCCTGCACCCGGCAAAATCAAATCGGAAGTCTGTCCTGAACCTTTATTGCTAAATATAACATTTTCCGCCTCAACAGGAAGCTCATATTTATACCAGCCATCCCGACTATCTTTTTCCATTTCAACACCAGGCCACTCTCCGCCTGTAAAATTTTTTGCAGGCTCTTTAGACCATGCCCAGATTGTAGTGTATTTTTCAACGTGAAGAATAATCTTGTTCAGCACTGCGCCTACAGTTCCAATATCGTTTACTTTACCGCTTTCAAAAACAACCTCTTTTGATTTTACAACTTTGCCACCCTGAATAAAATAGACACGCCACAAACCTGGCGCAATTCCGTCTATAAATCCTTCTGAAGAAGAAAAAACTTTAGGCTCAGACAACGGGTCACAAACCTGAACAGTGTAACCGCCGTCAAGAATCGCTGAAAATTTAAGCCCCGCAGTCTGAAAAGCATAATCAGAAGGAGCCGAAAATTCTCCCTGCATAAAATCTCTTGCGATTTTGTTTGAATCCACCAGACTCGCATGAACATTTATAGAAGAAATAAGTTTTTTTATTTTTTCAGTATCCGATGCGCTTACAGACGAAACATCATGCCCAAGACTATGCAAAGAATAAAAGACATTTCCAATAGCGGTTGTAGACCAGTCAACGTAAACAGAATTTTCTCCTGCCTTGATGTCACAAATATTCCGCATTGTTACAGTTCCAATCTTTTTCTTTGCTTCATCTTTTGCTTGAACAGTAACGATTCTGTTTTTTCCAACCGGAACATTTTTAATGGAGATACCCGAAGCTTTGCCGTCAACAACTGCCACATTCACAAAAGGCTCATTCTCTTCTTTTATTCCTGTTCCTGATACTGTAAGGCTTGCATATTTTATGGAAGGAATATCCAGCTTTCTTCCAGAACTGTCTTCACAAACAGAAAGAGAGCCGAAGTTTTTATTGACAAAATTTTCATCTGAAGAAGAATCCAGCACATTCATGCAGCCAAAAACAGAAAACATAACTGCGCAAACAGCGAAAGTTCTTAAAACCTTTTTCATTTTTCCAACCTTATTTTTTTGATTTAAAAAACGACATACTCATCGTCCGACAAAGCGTTATTTTACTTAACGCAGAAGACATATTTTTTACATACACCCTCTGCGGCATGATTCAATTACTTTAAATACGGACTGCTTCCCGTAATTTTTCCCGGCGCAGGAGTTTTTGCTGAGGAAAGAACATAAATTCTTGCATTTCCCTTGCCTGAACAAGAGGCTGTTATCGAACCGCCTTCTGAAATTGTCTTAGAATCGCCGGTTACAACATCTGTGTAAGTTCCGCCCGGAAGTCCGCTGAATGTCGCATCGCCGGAAATTGAAACTAAAACAAAACTGTCTGTTGAATCATCAGTAAAACGGCGTTTAAATGACATTTCGCCGGAACAACCTTCGTTTGAATACTGACCTTTCTGCAATGCAGGAATTTCACGGCGAATTTTATTTAAATGAGAAAGATGCTTTGAAAGCGGACTTTCAAGAGTTGCCTTCATACTGCCGGTCGCATTTGACCATTCACCAAAACCAGAAACCTGCACGCTTCCTTCAATATTGTCGCCGTAATATGCACGGCCTGTTGTTGACAAAGGAGCAGAAGATCCTTTATCGCATGGCGCACCTGCCATAAATTCAATTTCTGAACCGTAGTACAGGCACGGAATACCGCGGAATGTCCACATGTATGTCATATTTTCTGCCCACGCCTCAGTTCCGCCTCCATAGCGGTTATCCATATTCGGACCGTAATCGTGGCTGTCTACATATACAACATTCCATGTAGCATCGTTATAGTATTTATCATTCTGTCTTTGATTGTAAGCAGAACTTGCGTCACTGAAATTCCAGTGCATAGGGAAATCAATTACATCAAGACCAGATTTCTGTGAATAATCCGGCGTATGATAAGCGTTTCCGATAAGAGCATGGTTATCAGAAGTCGGCTGATTGTTTACGCCCTGTCTGTTTTCATATTCGTAGCCTTCGTGAACGGCAACTGAATCGTCTGCACTGAAAGTTGTACGTTCTTTCCATGTGTAGAATGGCGTTGAAAGCGGTGCAACTCCGTGATTCCAAGTTTCGTTTACGCGCGTACAAACTTCGCCGAACATATAGAAGTTTTCTCCGCCCGCTTCTTTGAAAGCCGGAATAAAATGCCTGTTGAACATTACGCGGCTTACATGCTTTACAGTATCGATTCGGAATGCGTCTACACCCATATCAATGTATTTTGTATAAGCGTCGATAAGATATTTCTGAACGGCAGCGGCTTCTGTGTTCAAGTCAATACAGTCTTCGTGAATTGTTCCCGACTGGCAAGTTTCGTCTTCCCAGTTTCCAAGCCATTCGGTATGGAATTTTTCCGGGTCAAAGAGCCGCAAGTCCGGCCATTGACATCCGTAATAAGCTCTACCTTCTTTATTAAAACCTTTTTGAACGCCCCAGTCAGACAAATTAGGATTCCAAGAAAGCGTAGGCTTCTCTTTTTGCCACAAATCACCGTTGTACCAGACTTTTCCACTTTTAGGCTCAACATCAAGTCCGTTGTATTCAAAATTAGGATTATACTCATCGTAATAGTTTATTTCGTTGCTTGTTCCCCAATACTGATTGTCACGGTCGCCCCAATATTTAGGAACAAAGAAATTTTTCAATCCGAAACGGCAACTGTGGTTCAAAACTATATCCTGAATAATTTTAATTCCTTTGGCATGCGCCGCATTTATCAAATCCTGATATGTCGCTCCGGCTGATTCCAGACGAGGATCAATTTTTGTCATATCCCAGGCATGATAGCCATGAAAGTCATAATCAGAACGGTTCAAAACAGGCGGAGTAATCCAAATCGCACTGAAACCCAACGCCTTGATGTAGTCAAGCTTTTCAATCAGACCTTTAAAATCACCACGCCACGGATAGTCGCCGTTATCACGGTTACCAGAAGAATCATCACTTCTGCACCAACGGTTATTAGAAGAATCACCATCATAGAAACGCGCCGTCATAAGGAAGTAGATTGTTTCTTCGCGGAAGTCGTTTGAAACTTTGTCCTTAACAGTAACAGTAATCACTGTTTCCTCAGAATCCAAGCCTTCATCATCTGTAACAACAAGAGAAATTGTAAAGCTGCCTTCTGAATCCGGAGCTTTCACAGTGATATTTTCAGATGTTTCTGAACCGGTAATAATAGTCGCGCCAACAACTTTCCACTTGTAACCAGCAACAGTTCCGTTTTTATCGCTCGAATTGCTTGCTGAATACACTTTTTCCGAACCTTTTGAAACTTTTATTGAGCCAGTTATTGAAGCCACAGGTCTGACATTCTCATTCTCTGTTACAACAGAAAGAGTTTTCGGTTCGCTTTTATTTCCGGCAGCATCATAGACAACCGCAGAAATTTTGTGTTCGCCATTTTTTACAGAGGAAGAATCCCATTCAAAAACCAGGGAATCATTTAATGAACTAAAACTTTTTTCAGAAAATTTTACATCGTCAACAAATAGCTCTGCATTTTTCAATTTTTTATTATCACTTGCAGTCAGCGTAAAAGTAACAGTCCCGGAAACAGGAGACGCAACATTCATCACTAAAGAATTTATTACAGGCGGCTCAGAATCAGTCGGATTTTCTTCATTCCAGACATTGTCTTTGAACCACCATTCTCCAGCATTGCAAGAAAGGTCGTCTGTCTTATTATTTCCGTCATTATTAAAAATCAAGTTGCATGCAGTTTTTTCAATTACAACATCAAACCAGCCATCGCCATCAGAATCTACCATTGGTTTTCCAGGCCACACGCCAAAAAGTTTTTCTGATTCTGAAACCCACGCGTAAACATTAGTCCAGCCGGCAGATTTTTCAACATGAACTATAATTTTATCAGTTACTGAAGCAAAAGAAACAGAAGATTCCTTTCCAGAAGTGAATACCGCAGTTTTTTCAGCAATCTTTGTTCCTTCATTATCTAAAAGCAGAACTTTCCATTTTCCTGGCGCAATATTTTTTACAGTTCCGCCTGTTCCGCTCCCAGAGAAAACAGAAGAAGCCGGGTCGCATACTTGAATTTTAAAGTTTCCGTTATCATTGCAGGTAAACGCAAGAGATGCAGGCTCCAAGACATAAGAAGAAGGCTTGTCTTTTAATGTTTTATTCTTAAAATCAGAGGCAAGGGATTCTGTATCTATCAAAAATGAAGAAACAGATTTGTCTATCAAACTATCTATTTTCCAAGCGCGGTGGTTTTCCAGTTTACGGAAACATTGACTGTTTTTCCAGCCTCCACATCGCAGACGGCGCGCATTGTTACGCCGAAAATCTCATTTTTTGAAGAATCCAGGGCCTGAACCGTAATAATGCGATTTTTTCCAGCAGGGATATTGTCGATTGTAAGCGTTCCGGTACCGTCTGTTACAGAAATATCTTTTGCAGAAGGTTCACGCCCAGAAGAAATTCCAGCGCCGGAAACGCTCGCAGAGGCAAACTTCAAGGATTGAATATCAAGAGCCCGCTCAGAATCACTTTTAGAAACAACCAGCGAACCATATCCGCCAGAAGACACAACATCCCGGGAATTTTCTTCAAGCTCATTGCTGCAAGAACAAAATGCAAAAAGCACAATTGCTCCAATTGCGCACAAAACTTTTTTCATTTTTCCAACCTTATTTTTTAAATTACTTTTAAAATTTAATCCAATAATGCGGAAAGTTTTCCCGTCTTTCCGCATCCATTAATTAGCCCGAATGTCAAATTTTTTTTTGCAAATTCTGAAAGAACGCTTTCGGCACATTTCCAATTTGCTCAGATGGATTTGGCTCGCGCTTCGCTTGTATTAATTCGGGTGCTTCGCACTTTAATTAATTCAATCGCCAAAAATCTTCACAAACTGTAAATCTGCCTAGGCTTTTATTTTTTTGCAAAAAACTCAACACTAGGGTTAATTAGAATTTCACACCGTAATCAGCTGGATTTTTGTCACTCACAAGAATCGGCTGGCTTGTAGTTCCACCAGCAAAAGTAACTTTTACGCCGCTTACAACCGCAGACGCTCCGTCGTACCAGTTGTAAACCGTAGTTCCATCAGTGAACAAATCTTTTACGTCAACGCTAGATCCGCTGATTCCGATTGCAACCTTGCTTTCGCCGGCAGGGCCGCTGTAAGTTCGTTTTGTAGCCGAACCGGTTCCGGCGCCAACCGCAGGATTAAACTTGCGGAATGTTCCGACTTTACCCCAGTGTTTTGCAGTTTCGCCAGCAGCGGCTGACCAGTTGAAGTCGCCGCGGGTCATCATGTCTGTATCGCCACAGCCAGTGTATGCCAAAGGCCTGCTCGTTTCATCACCGTAATAGATTTGAACTCCGCCTGGCAAAAGTGTAAGCATTGTTCCAACCTCTGACTGATTAGCTGCACGGCAAAGCCTTGTATCATGACTTGAAACATAAGTCAAAACATTGTTGCGGTTTCCATTTTCATCCGAATCGCCATTTTTGTTGATATTCAGATAACTTTCCCACGTGTTTGAACTTGGATAACTTGAAGAAGTTCCTGAACCAGCCGCGCCATTGAAACTGAAGTTTATCATGCTGTCAAATTTTCCGGTTGTATAATAGTCGCCCTGACCAGCTGTAGAAGTCCATCCAAAACATTCACCTGTCATCCAGAATGATTCATCCCAATCTTCAGCGCCTGTATCAGCACCTTTATAAGTCTTATCTTTAGAAGAATCGTTTCTCCAGGCTTCAAGCGCTGCTTCACAGGCAACTTTTAACTGTCCCCAACGGAATGGTTCAACATGTTTTGCAGTATCACATCGGAAACCGTCAATACCCAACTCGCGAACCCATGCAGAAAGCCATACAACCTGATAATCAGCAGGAGCGATATTCTTGTCTGTTCTGTAGTCACCAGAATATCCGTTCCAGTCTGCATTTGCTACAGAAGGATTATAATATTTCGCTTTATATTCAGCGGAGTCAACAGTATTCCATTTTTTCTCAAGAACAGGAGCCATGCCAACACTGCTAGTCAATTCAGTTTTTACGTCAGGCAACCCACCGCAGCTTCCGCCGTATTCAGAACCAGAAGCATAACCGAAAGAACGAATCCATGGGCCAAACCAAGAGGAATCCCAGTAAGAGTTATCCCATTCTACAGTATCGTTTGCATCCCACTTTCCAGCAGTTTTTGCAAGCCAGCCATTTTCTTTATGCTCTGTATAGCCATAGCTGAATGTAACCATGTCCTGGGTGTTGTTATAGCCAACGTGATTCATTACAACATCCATAATTACACGGATTCCTTTTGAATGGCACGCATTTACAAAAGTCCTGAGCTCTTCAACTGTACCCATGTTCTGATCCATGCTAGTCCAGTCAAGAGTATAATAGCCGTGGAACGCATAATGCGGGAACGCGCCATTTTTTCCGCCAACCCATCCGTGAGCCTGTTCATAAGGAGCAGTAATCCAGATTGCGTTTACACCAAGCTTGTCAAAATAGTCAAGTTTTTGGGTAAGTCCTGCAATATCTCCACCGTGGAAAGTAGCAACGTTTTCATCACCGCTCAAATCATTTTTTCTATAATAAGAATGGTCATTTGTTGTGTCACCATTATAGAAGCGGTCTGTAAGAACGAAGTATGCGTTTACGTTATCCCAAGTAAATACATCAACTTTAGAAGGATCGACATATCTGCTTGTATATGCCGCAGAAACCGTAGTTGTTCCCTGTCCGTTTGTTACAGAAGCAGAAACATTAATCGGAACACTATCTGTGGTTATTCCCAAATCCTTTAAAGATTTGCTGAATGTTCCGGCTTTTGTTCCCATGTCATAAGAAGTTCCATTGATTTCAACACTTGCAGAAGAAATCGTGTCATTTCCGTCTGTAAATATTACCGAGATTGAATCTGTAGTTCTGACTTTGCTTCCATCAGCAGGTTTTAATTTTACAGACGGCTTAACAGGCTCAGGTTTTGTAGTCGGGTCAGAATCATAGAATGCTTTTGCCGCACCGCACAAACCTTTTGCATCATACCAGAATGTAGCAGATTTTCCAGAATCAATATTTCCGCTGTTACTGTTCAATATGAAAGTAAAATCTTTACCAGCTGTATAGCAATTAGAGTCAAGCTCAAAAACATACCAGCCAGCATTATAGTTCAAATCAGCCGCAGGTTTCATTACTGGCTGTTTAGTCCAGCTATAGCCCATCAGTGCTGTAGTTGCCTTGCCGCTTTCTTGCCACAACCAGATTGTCGGCGCAGAATCAGCAGAAACATAAACTCTTGCAGCAGCAACAGGAACGTCCGGATTTATTACAGAAATGCTGACACCAGGCTCTCCGATTGCAGGCGAAGGATTTGTTTCTGTAGAAGAACTTCCGTCATACCAGAAAGTTCCAACTTTACCTATTATATTCGAACCTTTCCAATTCAACTTAAATTTTATAGTTTTACCAGTCGCATAAGAAGAATAGTCAATCATGTACCAGTCGCTGCCATCTGCCATATATTCTGATGTAACAGCTGTCATTTTTGTTGCTTTAGAAGATTCTTCCCAGTTACCACCAGCAGCTTTTGATAATTCTACTCCGCCATCTTCCCAAGCCCAAATATCTGGAGCGGCAGAATCCTTTACAAAAATTATTGTGCGGCCAGAAAGGTCTGCGCCACCTCCGGCGGAATAAGAAAGACTTATTTTTGTTTCCTTACCAGATACAATAACAACATCTTTTTCGCAAATTTTTGTGCTGGAAGAATCGTATGCAAAAACCTTCCATTCGCCAGGATATGCTTTTAATTCAAAAGAGTCAGAATCGCCAGAAACCGTCTTTTTTTCAGAAGCGACATCAGTAACTTGAACAGTATAACCATTCATATTACTTGCAGAAACAGTCACCGTTCCATAATTCAAAAGATATGAACCTGAGCTAGTTCCATTCTTGAAGTCAGAAGCGATTTTTTCGGCATTAACCAGGCTTGCATGAGTATCTTTAGGAATCATTTTCTGGATTGCATCTTTTTCTGCATCGCCATAGGTACTGATATTTACACGAGCTTTTAAAAGTTCATAATAAACATTTGCCAGGGCAGTTGTACTCCATGAAACAGAAACAGTATTTCCAGTTCCTTCATTTACATCTGCAAGAGCCCTGATAACCGCTCCATCCACATTTGACTTTACAGTTACAATCCTGTTTTTTCCAACCAGAATATTTTCAACCGAAAAAGAACCTTTTCCGCCGCTTATTGCAACATTTTCTTTTACAATATCGTCCATTCCGGCGCCGGAAACTGTAACTGTTGAAGTTTTTAGAGTATCAACATCAATTGCGCGTGAAGACTGCAACACTTTCTCAGAATCCTGAACAATTGAAATAGAGCCATATTTTTTTTGACTATACGAATTAGAATCTGATTCCTCAATAAGATTGCTGCAACCGGCAATTGAAAAAAGAGCAACCGAAATGGCCGCAAGAAATATTTTTATTTTTTTCATTTTACAATCCAAAAGAAAAATAAAAGATAAAAACAGGAAGCCGGCTTTTGCCAGCCACCTGCTATTAAAAATAGTTAGTTATTAGTTGAAATCAGCAACACCGCCACCTATACCACCAGTGCTACCAGTTACTGTAACTTTTGCATTTTTGGATGTTTTCATAGCAGACTTTCCAGATGGTAAAGTATTTGTAATATCTACAGAATAGTCGCCAGAATCACCTATTGTAGCTTTATTTATTACATAAGAAGCATCATTTGCATTAGAAATTGACTGTCCATCTTTTTTCCACTGGTAAGAAAGTGTTCCAGTATCAGGAGAATTAGCAACAACAGTAAGTTCTATTTTTCCGCCAGCTGCGATAGTACAATCAACCGGGTCTGTTGTGATAACAGGAATTCCAGCATCACCTGAATGTTTTTCTTTTACCTTGCAAATACCACCGTTGGCAGAAGTCTTTTTCTGTCCACCCTTAGAGTTGACAGTAACTTTACAAGTATAATTACCTGTTGCCGTTGGTGTATAAGAAGCGGAAGTCTCGCCAGAAATAATTTCATCATTACCAGAAGAAACTTCGCCAGTTTTATACCACTGATATGTTATAGATTCTACATCAACATTTGTAGAAACAGAAACTTCCAGCATCTCATCCACATACGATTCTTTACTCAGTCCACTAATTGTTATTTCTATTTCGCTTTCTTTTATTTCTATAGTTTTTGAAGCAACTTTCTGAGATTCTTTAGAACCGCTAACAGTCCACAGCATACAATAATAAGAACCAAAATCATCAGGTTTATAAGAAAGAGTCGTATCATCATTTACAACCACTGCACCATTCTTATACCAAGCCGCATGAACCTCTCCTTCTTTTGGTTTAGTAGCTTCCACTTTAATAGCTTCAATATCACTAGACTTAGCATAAGAAACTTCATTGTCCAAATCCTTTGTAATCACTGGAGGCTGAAGTTCATTAGCCGCAAGAACAACAATTGAAACAACATTAGATTTTACACTCTTTGAAGAATCTGATGCGTTAGAAACTACTACATAATAGTTACCTTTTTCAGTTGGTGTATACGATGCATTAGTTTCCTCAGAAATAATATTTTCGTCTTTATACCACTGATAAGTCATGCTGCCACTGGAAATTTCAGCTTCTACAGTCAATGCGGCAATAGCTTCTCCTACTTTATAGGACGCCTTGCCAGCGACAGGCTGAACTTTAATGACAGGAACAGCCGCCGTTTCCGAACCAGAAGAAGAACCTGTTATCTTCACAGTAAATTTAAGTTCAGTTTTTATTTTTGGATTTGATTTAGAATAAACTACAAGAGAATAGCTATAAGTTCCAGGAGTTGACGAAGCTCCTTTCAACCAAATTTTATAAACCTTGAATACATCAATATCCACTGTATCATCAACAGAAAATTCTATCGATTTAAGGTCGCCATCATAAACACCTTTAATATCCAAGTCTTTTAAATAATTTTTACTTGTAACACAAATATACACATCTTCTCCGGAGTTGCGTTCCCAAGTAGTCTTTGGTGAAGCATGAGTATCACAAATCGTAACATCAAACTCAGGAGTCCCCCCCCCACTGCTTGAATCCGTTTTACAAGACAAGAACATCAGCGACAACGCTGAAAACAAAGAGAGCATCAACAAGAATGCTTTTTTCATTTTTTTCCTCCAAACTTTTTTTATAAAAAGCAAATTGGTTATAAGAATCCGGCTTTTCCCTTACCGGATTTTATACAGATTAGATAAACACTTTTTGAAATCCAAATACTCCATTAGTAATTTTAAAGTCAAATTTCTATATGTCAAATTAAAGATTTGTTATTTTTAAATAACTTAAAAGCGCCGTTCAAGCAGACCTAAAGATTTTCGTCCAGCCATTTTATGCGGTTGTTTTGCCAGACGGTGAAAAATTTATTTTCGTCCCCATAGGTTTTCCGGTCTTCGCATCCGGCAGGATTTTTCCATACAGACTTTCCAAGAATAGGCCAGCGGACAAAATTCAGCTCTGCCTCGTTATTATTAAGAACGGCAAGATTATTTTTATAAGACATATCTTCTGTTTTCTCAGAATTAAAATACGATTCCACCTGCGGCTTAACTTCAATCCAGCGTTCTTTCGCCTTTTTTACAAAGTTTTCATCCTGGCGAAGCCGTAAAATCCAGCTTTCCCAAGATTTTCCGCTTTCATTTTCTTCTTTGCCGGTAATTTTTTCTTCCGCCTTGAATCCTGTATATGATTCATCCGGATTGTAGAAATTTATATTTCCCCAGCCCAAATCAAAATCCCATACAGGTCCCATAAACAATTTTTTTTCATCCGGTTTAAAATACATATAGCAGCTTGAATAAAAATTTGAATCAGTATTTTTTGCAAGTTCTTCCATAAGCCACCAGTCCACAAATGAGTCAACATCCAGGAATTTTCCGTAGTAAGTTACAGATTCAGGATTCGCAAAATCTTCTGAATAAACGGCATTTTCCGCATCCTGAATTTTTTCTTTAATTTTTTCCTGCAAACTTTCTTTTACAGACGGCTGCAAATCTTCGCCGCCGGGTTCTTTTAGAGAAAACGGAACATTCTTTTTTGTCTCAAAGTTAAAATCCTCATCTTGGCGGGAATCAATTTCAAGGATAAAGCCGAAATTTTCAAATTCTTCAATATTATCACATTCAGAAACATCTGGAATATCTACACGGCTACCGTTGATTTTTATAGTTTCAACCGCAAGGTAAACACCCTGATAAACATTGTTTATAAAAAACTGCACACATTTTGTTCCCGGATTCCAAGGCATTTTGCCAAACACATTTTTTGCAAGTTCATAGGAAGTCATATTCCTTAGCAGGGTCTTGTCAAAATAATTTGCAATAAGGGCAAAAGATTTATTTTCGCCAAGTCCAAGAAAGTTCTGTTTTTCCTTGAATTTTATTGTATACGATTTTTTGGGAGCGTTTTTCCAGCTGGAATTCCCGCGGCCTTTTATCGTAAGTTCAGCAGATTTTATTTTTTCTTCACAATTAAAAACATCAAGCGTCGCATTCAGTTTTTTCTTATCTTTGAATTTTGAAAGATTTCCTGTTTCTGCTAAAAAATCGTCAATTTTCAAATTTACCGCAGGAATATTGATTTTTTTTGTTGTAACCACAAGCGGTTCGCTTTCTTCATTTTTTGAATTCAAAACGCGAAGTTCGTATCCAGAACCTTCCTCATCCAGAAGCAGAGAATAATATTTACAGTACGGCTTTGTGTCGTCCTCTTGTATTTCAATTTTTTCGTATGCAAGGGAAGCCGTTGTCTTGTAATCAAAAAGCTTATTTCCGGCAATATCATAAAGATTAAATTCCTTTATGTCCGGGCAGGAATTTGTATTTGCGTCAGAATCTTCCAGCTCCTCAAAGGTAAAACTGATGAATGTTTTTCCGGCCGCCGAGATGGCCGTAACGCGCTCAAAATTGCAGGAAATCTTTTTTGGAACAACGTTAATGGTTTTAGAATACGGCTGTCTGCCTATGTAACCGGTAAATTTTACGGAATATTTCTTTTCATTTTCCAAATTTAACACCTTCCGCTGTCTTTTTCCGGAAGCATCAGCAATTTCTTCAGAATAAACGACAGCATCTTCCTGTTCCGCATGGACTTCTGAATTTAGTTCCTCGGAATTAATTTTTTTTACTTCAATAAAAACTTTTTCAAAGTCAACGACTGTTTTTTCAGTTGAAAAGCCTGTCCACTTTACAAAGGCAGATTTGTCGCGGGCATAGACTGAAACATCAAAACCTGTGGAAATTTCTTCTTTTATCTCCGCGGAATCTTCCAGACTGCATGAAATATTAAAAAACACAGCAATAATCACAGCAATAAAGACTAATGGCTGGAAAATTTTCTCCGATACACTGAACATTCTAAAATCCTTTTTTAGCCTTGCCGGCTATTTTAATTTATTCACCATTTTTGTAATTTCACTTTGTGTAAGACAGCCTGAAGAAACAAGATAATTCTGAACCGCATTCTGCAAGTCTGAAACCAACGTGATGTCTGATACATTCAGCATATTTTCAAACGAATATTTCAAGATGTTTGAATCCCTGAACTCGGCAATTCCCATGCCGCAAGATTTTTCGTAATCAGCTTTAATTTCTTCCCAGGACGCTCCGTTTAAAGCGGCTAAAATTCCACAGAAAACACCGGTTCTGTCAACACCGATTTCGCAATGAATTAAAAACGGCGCCTGATTTTTATCTTCGTTTATAAAACTGCAAATCTGGCTCAGCCACTGCTTCATCAAATCAGAATCAGAATAGTAATATACAAAATTTGCGCTTGGAACAATTCCGTTTCCGCCGGACTTTTCATCTCCCACATACAGAACACAGCCTGCGTTCATAATTTTTTTGTAATATTCAGGAATTGTTACCGTATAGTCATTTCCGCTTACAGAATAACGCATTCCTTCCATTATTGAACGATCGTTGCAAAGGTTTATGTCGGACTTAATTCCTTTTTCCTGCATAAATGCCTGAACCTGCTCAAGGCGAACCTGCTCTGCCGGCGACTGTTCATGGCTCGGATAGAACGGATGGTAAGAGCGGAATAGCTTTGCCGTATGCGGAACTTGCCTGAAATTTGAAACCCTCTGCCTGTCCTCATTATTTTCAAGATTAAACTCCGAAAGCTCCTTTATTTTCAAGGCGTTTTCGCTGTTCTGCATAATCTGGGAAATCCGTTCCTCATTATCAGACTTAAAAAGAATCAGCATATTGTCGCGTGAATTCCTGAAGCGGTATTTCTCTTCCACAAAAGCCGGAACATCCAGTTGACCACCGTTTTTATAGAACCTGTATTCCGGCTGTCCGCTGAATCCCGGACGCTTTATTTTTTCGTAAGGAACCGAAAGTGAATACCAGTTGTAATTTGCATCGTAAGAAAGCGTGAATTTTTCCTCATCTTCAATCCAGCGTTTTTTCGCGGGATTATAAACAGTTGTAAACGAACCGCGGACTGTCAACTTGGAGATATTTTCTTTTGAATCTTCCCAGGTTTTCAAATCATAAACAATCGTAATCGTCTTTTCATCGGCATCGTCAACATAACACCTTTTAATATTTTGCTCAGAATTCAATGCTTCCAAAGAAGAACGCTTTACCTTCAATGTATAGGTTTCAGAATTTCCGTCTTTCGCCGTTACTTTTATTACAAATTCCTTAAAGCCGCCGACTTCAACAGGCTGAATTTCCGACGGAGAAATAGAAACCGCCGCGCCCGAATAGTTCGGCGCAACTTTCACTTCTGCATTTTCTTTTTCATGAGGAATCGTATAGAACATTCTTTTTGAAATCATAACGGAAGAACCATTCACCGTCACAGATGAAATGCCCGTATCATCCTCTGAAGGCTCCATCGAGATTTTTGCATAAATTGAATCAACAAGACTATCGCCATGGTCAACATAAAGCCAGTTTCCCGTCGCTTTATCCCATGCGTTAAGTTTCAAAGTATTCGCTGTTTTTGTTTCTCCACCGACCGAAATTTCATTTCTTACATTCAAATCTTCAGTCTGATTCCAGCATTTATAAAGTCCGCTCCACGAAGTTTCATACCTTAGTTCTTTCCCGCGCGCGACAACCATTTTTTCCGCGCCAAAAGGAATCTCCAGACGGATGTATTCTTCATTAAATTTTTCAAAAGAATACCAGCTGCTGCTTAAGCCGTTTCCCCAGATCCAGGCAACAACGGCAGCTCCGGCTTTTGCATAATTAACGCCACTAGCAGAAGAATCCGACACATCCAGATAAATAAAATTATTCTGCGCCTGCTCAAAAATAACTTCAACATTTGCATACGGACTGTAACGTGTTGAATTTTCTTCCATATATATAGCACGAAATCTGGTTTTTCCGGCTGAAGTCAAATCAACTTTTCCGGCATTTACCGCAAGAATAGCGCCGTCTTCTACCTGCCATTCAACCTTATCCGTAACGTCTTTTTTTGTTTCATCCGAATATATCGCATTAACAATAAAAACAGGATTTTCCGCAGTTGACTCAATTGATTCTTCCATAGAAAGGCGTTTTAAATAGGCTTCCGGCAAAATGTAAGCTGAAATGTCCTTAAGGGACGAATTTTTAAAGTCTTCTGCCAGAAGAATGAAGTTTATTCTTTCCAGATTGTTTCCGCAGTCTTCAAGCGCCGGCGTGACATCCTCCAGCTGTTTTTCCTGCGTCTCTGTAAACAATGAAATATCTTCTTTATTTTCCAGCAGCGCCGAATAAACAAATCCTTTTATAGATGAAGAGCGGTTTATCGTCGCTATGTAATTTTCTCCCGGTTCAATGTTTACAACTGCCTTAAGAACCGCATCTGAAATCTCCTTTCCATCCGCACCAATCCCCTGGACTGTAATAATCCTATTCTTGCCAACCGGAATTTTTTCAATTTTAAAAGAACCTATTCCAACATCAACGCGGCAGAAAACACAAATCTCATCTTCAATTCCGTTTCCAGTCACAGAAACTTTAGCAGACGAAACAGAGCCTACATCAAGAACAGTATAATTTACGCGTTCTCCAGAACGAACATATTCCAAACTTCCAAAATCCAAGGATTTTTCTTCCCTGCTGGCAGAAAGAGAATTAGAACAGCCGACTAAAAAAGAGAAAATCAATGCAAAGGTAAAAATCACAACACTTTTTTTCATTATTACTGTTTATGATAAGTCGGTTATTGCGAGATGTCAAATTTTTAAGGAAAACAACATGGAATAGCAACAGGGAATAAATGAAATACGGCTCAAAAATCAGATTTTCCAGCAGACAAACCTTTATGAAATTTCGTACTGGCCAAGCAAAAACAAAAGGGTTTCGCAATTTATTACGCCAAAAGATTTGCAAATCTTGGACATTTCTTTTTTTACGGTCGACTTGCTTGTGGAAAAAGTTTCTGCAAGTTTTTTGTAACTCATGTCTCCCTTTTTATATTCCTTTAAAAGATTTATCTGCCTTTCTGAAAGTCCAAAATCCGCAAGTTTTATGATTTCGCCTGGTTCAGGCAATTTTGCATCTGAAATTCTATGCGCATGAAAAGGAAAGAATTTAGACAGCTTGCTTTTTATTATTACATAAATATGAAAATACGAAAAAAGAATGAAAAACAAATACGCGGTCGCCATAAAAAACATAAAAACATTCTTAAACAAAATCGGAAGAAAGGATATTAACAAGGAAAATATGCAGATAGCGATTTTAACATTCTTTTTTGAATTAAAATAATCGTAGCAGAACAAAAGTATGATTCCAAGACTGTATAAAAAAACGCCCAGAAATATAAGGCTGTTCAGCGTCATAACAATTCCCTGGACAAAAAGAACCATTAAGTGCAAGATACGGATTTTAGGAAACGCAAGAAGAAAAAAGCAGACTGCCGCACAGGAAATATTTGCGACAGGAACAATAATATTAAAATAAGGAAGATAAGACTTTGAAAAATCTTCTATATTAATACTGATAAAGAAACCGATAAGCTGAACCAGGCCCGCGAAAAAAATCATCAGACGTTCATAATAAACTTTTTTAATATTCATAAAAAAATTATATAACGGGAAAAACATAAATAAAAGAAAAATATCTGACATTTCACAAAAAAAACATTCAGAACAAAAATAACCAGGGACAAATTCTTAAGTAACCCGGTTATTTTTAAATAACTTTGGTTAATTTTTAATAACTTCGGTTATTTCGTATTCCAGCAGGTTTACAATACCGTTTATAAAAATATAATTTTTATATCAAGCTTGAAAAGTTTTCGCATGAAGACTTAAACAAACTTAAAGGAAAAAAGTATGTTAAAAAAAAGTACAATTATTTTATTTACCACGCTGGGAATAATTTTCACAAGCTGCTCAGAACACCAGGAAACAAAAAATGCATCGCAAAACAACGGTAATATTGAAAAAGAGTTTGAACTTTTATCAAGTGAAGCAGAGCTCAACTCATTATTAACCAGAGGGAATGAAGGCATTGTAGACTGGGAACTTTCAAAAGAAATCGCACAGATGCAACTTGACAGTTTTATCGAAGATGGAGATTACCCGGAAACTTCTGAACTTTGGAAATTTCCAATCGGAATTTACAACCAGAACGGAGAAATTCGTTATTATGAATTCCGGGTTCTAAACGACGGTGAAGTTATTGCCGCCATTACAATCAATGCACAAGAAAGTCTTGGTGGTCCAGTTGCCTATGTATTTTCCATGAAAGGATATTTTGACTCCCTTATGGAACTTTACAACAATGGAGCGCTTTCTGAAAATGAAATTCCACGCATAATTGATAATGTTTATCCGAATTATGCAGTAGCGGCATCACAAGTAACAAAAAGTGGAAGCATAACTTTTGAAAAATTGCTTTCTCCAGAAAATGGCGAAGAAGTTCAGGAATTAAACAGCATTATTTCAACCGAAGAATTTATAAGCGAAAATCCGAATGTTTTCACAGAAGAAGAAAAATCTGAAAAGCTTGAAGAAATTTCAAATTATAGACAGGAAATGAACGAGTTTTGGAAAGCTGCAAAAGAAAACAAAGGCAATCTTGGAAATATGGTGTTCAGAGGCGGCAGCAAGAAACAAAGAAAAGCGGTGGACTCTGGAAAAATTCAAGCTGCAATAAATCATTGCGGAGCAAAAATAGGATGGAACAAAAAAAGCCATTCAAGACCACTTGGATATGGTGCCTGCGGAGCAACAGCATCTGGTTTTATTCTAGATTATTTGAGTGTAAATAATAAAACATTGCAAGAATGGGAAAAACTAGATACAAAAGACAAAAGAAAAAGTGCATTAAGATCCGCTTTATCAATAAGAGACAACAGTTCTATAACCTGGCCTTGGAATCTTACGGGCGCAGTTTCAAAATATTCAAACTACAAAATAGAAAGCTGTTCTTTCTGGCCAAAAGCAAGCATTAATAACAATATTCCAGGAATCAACCTAAGGGCTCTAAAATTCACAAGCTGGGATGATTTTACAGGTGGTTTTCACTACAGAAATGTAGTCGCCTATAAAGAAGAGGGCTGGTGGATTTTTAAATGGAAATACATAAAAATCCTAGACGGAAACAACTGCGAGGATGGCTGGGAAGGCTACAACCCATTCTGGCACGTTTCTTCTTATGATGTTGTAAAAAAATAAGTTCATAAGCAAAGTGCAGTATTATACTACACTTTGCTTTTATTCAAGGAGTCATCCATGACTCGCCGCAAGTTTTGTAAAAACTTGGCAGTTTTACGTACTAACGCGGAGTTTTA
>OBCM01000017.1_pt1 | contig 30723 bp, 26 predicted proteins | sample 1495921 | NCBI WGS metagenome assembly OBCM01 (sample SAMN03418274, study PRJEB22391) | human gut metagenome | biome: human-gut; feature: organic feature; material: feces | host: Homo sapiens | place: Tanzania | collected 2013-01 | reverse complement strand
AAAATCTTAGTTGCATCGTTATCCATAATAGAAACGACGAAACCGATGTGAAGGTGGTGGGTATGCCTGCCGATTCGAGTATTGTGAACTCTGGCGATGGGAACAACATCTCGGTTGTCAACAACAATGTCACTGTCATTAATGTGCAGTCCGACGACGCTCTCAATGATGCCTCCGACGTAAAGGTGGTGGGTGTGCCTGCCAGCACGGATGTGCTGAACGCTGGCGATGGAAACACCATCACAAACGAGAACAACAACTTCACCTTCGTGAATGTGGAATCAAGCGACACGGCACACAATTCGCTTGCTCAAGATGCTTCTGTATTAAACGTTGAACAATCGATAGAGGAAACCATCGTGGAAGAAGTGCAAACCACGGAAACTACACCTGCCGGCTACTCACAAGAGACTCTTCACCAAGCCTTCTACACACCTGAGGATAGTGGCGACGCAGCCGACGCGTTCGACACCGACATTGCTTGCGCCGACAACTATGGATGCGCCGAACCTGCTCCAGAAGACTATATGGACTGCTCGTCCGACGACGGCTTCGACGATTGTATGCCCGACGCAGATGCTGGCTTAACTGATATTTAAACACTAAAAACGGAAAAACGATAAAAATGGGATTACTAACGGTAGTATGTCCGAATTGCCGCTCGCGCCTATCGATTGAGGGCGCTCCCGGCATTCAAGACAAAATGCTCACTTGCCCCATCTGTAAATTTAAAGCGAAAGTGAGCCTATACCAGATAGGCCAAGCGGGCAAAGGCGGTCAGGGCGCTGACGACTGCAGCACCCAGATGGGTCCATCGCAACAGATGGTGAACACCGACCCCGGTCAAATGAGAGTGATGCAAACAGGGCAAATCTGTGAACTCCGTGTGGGCTCGCAGGTGCTGGGCCGACTTGCAAAAACCGGCACCGCCGATATGCAAATAGGGAGCGACAAATATAACGATGAGTATATGAGCCGCCGACATGTGCAAATCGACGTGGTGAGGACGATGTATGGCCTTGAGCATCATCTGGTGGAAATTGGGTCGAAAAACATTATCCAACTTAATGGAAAAAACATTATGCGTGGCGATGTGATTATCCTGAAATTTGGAGACCGACTCACATTGGGAGAAACTGAAGTGATATTTGAAGCAACTGATAACGACGCAACAAGAATTGTATGAAAATAACGATTAAACAACCCCTTAGTTTTTCAGAAATTGGACGCAAGGACAACCAAGAAGACTTTCTGTGGCCTTTGCCCAATGCTGTGACCGTGGACGACCGCGTGTTTTTGATGTGTGATGGCATGGGTGGCCATGACAATGGTGAATTAGCGAGCAAAACAGCCGCCACCGCCCTCGGTAAATATCTTACCTCACACCCCTCTCCCGATGGTATCGTCACGAAGGCGATGTTTGAGCAAGCCCTTGCCTATGCCTACGATGAACTCGACAAGGTGGACAATGGTGCTGTGAAGAAAATGGGCACCACCATGACGTGCCTCGTGCTGCACCGTGGCGGCGCGCTGGTGGCGCATATTGGCGATAGCCGTGTGTATCACATTCGACCATCGCTTGCCGATGAGCATGGACGCTCTGGAATTATTTACCAGTCTGCCGACCACTCGCTGGTGAACGATTTGCTGCGATCGGGTGAAATCACCGAGGAGGAGGCTGCCGATTTCCCACAGAAAAATGTGATTACGCGCGCCATGCAGCCACATTTGGAGCGTAGATACAAAGCCGACATTCTCAATATCGACGATGTGCAGGCAGGCGACTACTTCTTCCTGTGCTGCGACGGTGTGCTCGAGCAACTCACCAACGACATGCTCGGCAACATACTGAAAAACCAGACTTTGGACGACAACGCGAAAATCAACGCCATCAAGAAGGTGTGTGATGGCAAAACACACGATAATTACACTTGCTGGCTCATTCCTGTGCTTGATGTGCAGAAAGAGGAGACCGACGTGGCTCAAGACGACGAGGAACAGGTGGCGGTGACCGTGGCACAAGCCCCCCATGAGACTCCAAATGATGCCGAAACCAAAGTTAACGCCGAAACCGAACGCTTGGCACGCAAAGAGGCAGAACTCAAAGCGCGCGAAGAGGCACTGAAGCAGCGAGAGGAAACCGCACGCAAAGATGCCAGACTCAAAGCGCAGCAAGAGGCCATGAGGCAACGCGAAGCCGCACAAAAGGCAAGAGCAATGGCGGCTGCCGCACGAAAGGCTGGCGGACAACGACAATCGTCAGGTGTTCCGCCTATACCCCCAAAACAAATTGCCCAACAAGAGCGTGCTGAAGAAAAAAAGAAAATGGTGAAATTTGCATTGTTGTCGTTTGCTGTGTTTGCCGTTATAGTAAGTGCTTTTATATTCTTTGGTTCATTCTTTGGCTCATCCGAAGAAAAGCCGAAAAAAAACACCGGGTCTGAAGAGGTTTCACACGAAACAGATCCAAGGGATAATAACAAGCCACATCGAGATAACTCCTGGACCGACCATTCTTCGAAAGGCCCCATAGTGGGTGCTACACAAAATGTGCCGCCAATTGATTCTGTGCAACCACATTCACAGTCGGGTACAATGCCAACTCACCAAGGTGAAGGCAACCCAGGTTCAAAAAATACGGGTGATGATCCTTACAAAAATCCACCAGGCAAGCAGGAGGAGCAACATGACGCTGTCAAACCGCAAAATGCTGACAATTCTGCCAACGGTAATACAGAACCAGAAGCACCCCAGCCCCTGGGGAAATAGACTAAAAAGATGTATAAGCATATATCTTAATTACAGCAACTGTTATATGGATTAAAAATGAACGACAACAAGGAAATTAGTGTCTTGTATTTCAATACACGCGATGAGTTGATTCGGGTGGATTTGAGAAAGGTGGGCTTTTTTAAAGCCGACCGCAACTACACCGACGTGTACTTTCTGAACAACCATCGTGTGACACTTCCCACCAATTTGATGTCGATTGAAAAGATGCTTGACGACGACCGCATGAGAGGAAGAACCATTCCTTTCGTGCGCATTGGGCGGAGTGTGATAGTGAACTTGTCGCACATCATACACATCAATGTGCCAAAGCAGGAATTGGTGCTTAGTGATATGACCTCGCCTTGCATACTAAAGGTGGAGGTAAACAAAGAAGCATTACGAAAACTAAAAGATTTATATATAGCAAATAAGAACAAATGACGATAATAGTAGGACGTGGCAGAAGCAAAGCCACGCAAAGAATTGAAATAACCGACCCCACTGTGAGCCGTGAGCATTGCTGGCTCACCGACAACGGTGACGGCACCTACACCCTGCTGAATAAAAGTCAGCAGGGTACTGTGGTGAATGGGAATAGGGTGATGAAAACGATAGTCACGCCAAACACATATATCACGCTCAGCGGCACCACCACCTTGAAAGTGGCAGACTTGCTACCGTTGGCGGCACCATCTCCCGCCCCACGGCAAGCACCATCATTTGCCCCTCGCCAGGCGCCATCATCACCTCCACGCCCAGTGCAAAAACCATCCACCCCCACCTATTCAATAGCACACCTTGAAGCAGTGTGGGAAGATTACCACGAAACGCTATTAGACATTCAACGCCGACAGCGAACCACCACTTTGTTGCGCAGTGCCTCGCCAATGTTCACATTAGGCAGTGGTGCTTTAGCCGCATTGGCGAATAGAATGAAGTGTGATGAAGTTTTTTGGATTACAGCGATACTCGCTGGTATAGGCATTGTTTTGATGATTTTTAGTTTCTTTAAAGGTTTGATCGATAATAGTATAGATGAAAAAGAAGAGGCTACAGAATTGTTCAATAGTTATTATGTTTGCCCCAATCCAAAGTGCCATCACTTTATGGGCAATCAGGCCTATCAAATAGTGAGCCAACACAAAAACTGCCCGTGGTGTAAATGCAAATTCACCACTTCCAAGTAAAAATCTCCATTTCGCTTCCACGCGGAATTGGGCGATTTAGGAAAAATCAAAAATAATTCGTGAAAATTTGTGCAAATCTGTGGCTGATTTTTAACCACAAATTTCACAAATTCCACGAATTATTTTTATTACCACCCCCTAACCCCGTAACCTCTAACCTCTAATTTCTAATGTCTTCTTGGTGGGGGTGGGCAATAAATGGGGGGTGGGGTGCGTTTATATCTAAATTAGGGTGGCGAATGTGCCGCTCGCTTAAGTTATGCCAATTTATGAAGAAATTTCTATACATAGCAGTTGCGATGGTTATCGGTGCGATGTCGGTGGGGCTTACGGGCTGTAAGACTGCCAAGATGCGCGATGCCGACGAGGCGTATGACCGTGGCGAATATTTCGGAGCCGAGAAGATTTATCGCAAACTCTACAATAAATATAGGAAAAAGGAAGAACGCTGGATCCGTGGTGAGGTGGCGTATAAGTTGGGCTTGTGCTATAAGCGCCTGAACCAGAGCAGCCGTGCGGCGGCTGCGTTTCAGAATGCCATTCGCTACGAATACCCCGACAGCACGCAAATCCTCTACCTTGCCCAAGCACAGCACATGCAGGGCAACTGGAAGGAGGCTCTTGCCCGCTATAAGGAATTTTTGGAACTGGTGCCCGACAGTTGGGAAGCGAAGCAGGGCATCAGAGCGTGCCAAATGGCTCCACGCTGGAAGCAGCAGGGGTCGCACTACATTGTGAAAAACGCTAAATTCTTCAACTCGCGCCGAGCCGATTTCTGCCCGATGTTCCTCGATGTGAACGCCGACCAACTGTATTGGACCTCAAGCAACGAGAAAGCCACCGGCACGGAAAAAAGTCAAATCACCGGCACGAAAAATTCCGACATCTTCGTGTCGAAACTCAACGATAAGGGCAAATGGCAAAAGCCTGAACTGGTGGAAGGCGAACTCAACTCGGAATTTGACGAGGGTTGCACCGCTTTCAGTCCCGACGGTGGCACCATGTATCTGGCTAAGGTGGTGCGCAAGGCGGAATCGGCATCGCCAGTGGAAATCTACACCTCCACACGAAGCGAGGCGAAATGGAGCGCGCCGGTGAAACTGGAAATCACCGCCGACACGCTGTCGAGTTATGGCGACCCAGCCGTGAGCCCTGATGGCCGCTATCTGTATTTCACCAGCGACATGCCAGGAGGACAGGGCAAACTCGACCTGTGGCGCATCAATTTGAAGGACCGTAGAGGCACGCTCGAAAACCTTGGCGACCAAATCAATACGCCAGGAAATGAGCGATTTCCATACTGCCGCACCGACAGCATTCTCTATTTCTCAAGCGACGGCCATGCCGGCTTTGGCGGACTCGACATCTTCCGCGCCACGCTCCAGCCTTCGGGCCGCTGGTTTATCGAGAATTTGGGTAGTCCGATGAACTCGTCGGACGACGACTTCGGCATCACCTTCGGCAAGGGCGAAAGCGGCTATTTCAGCAGCAACCGCAAAGACGGCCGCGGCTACGACCACATCTACAGTTTTGAGAAGCCCGACCTGAAAATATGGATTTCGGGCTATGTGATGGACAAGGACGAGGAACCTGTGAGCGGCGCAGTTATCCGTATCGTGGGCGACGACGGCAGCAATCAGAAGGCGGCAGGTCGAAGTCGTAGAATATGTTTTCTATCACTTGTGGCTTGTCGGTGCGGCAGTATGGAAATCGCTCATTTCAATGCCGACGGCAGTTTCCGTTTCGACCTCCAGGGCGGCGTGAGATATGTGATGCTGGCAGGAGCCAACGGTTATCTCAACAGCCGTCAGGAATTTGAGAGCGACATGACGGATGAAAATACCGAATATAGTGTGAACTTCGTGCTTGCGGCCATGCACAAGCCACAAGTGATAGAAAACATATTCTACGACTTCGACAAGGCCACGCTTCGCCCCGAATCGAAGGCGGCGCTCGACTCGATGGTTACGGCACTGGTGGAAAATCCGTATGTCACCATCGAAATGGCGGCGCACACCGACCGCATCGGCACCGAGGCATACAATCAGAAGTTGAGCCAACGCCGTGCGCAGTCGGTGGTGAACTATTTGATAGCCAACGGCATCGACTCCACACGCCTGAAGCCACAGGGCTATGGCAAGAGTCGCCCCAAAGTGGTGACCAAGCGCATCCACCACCTCTATCCACAGTTTGCCGTGGGCGACACGCTCAATGTGGCGTATATCGACACGCTCTCGAAAGCCAATCAGGCGGCTGCCGACCAAGTGAATCGCCGCACCGAGTTTATGGTGCTGTCCACCAATTTCCAACCGTTTGCCGACGACTTGAAGCGTATGCAAGCCTTGCAGGATTCTATCCGCCAGGCAGAGCGCGAAAAGAAGATTCTGGAGGAAGAACAAGAGTCTGCGCGCTTGCGTGCCGAGGCGAAAGAGAAAGAAAAGCAAAAGGCTGAGGCAGAGCGCAAACAGGCTGCGAATAAAAAGTCGGAAAAGCAGATAGAACGCGAAAACGACAAGGCTGAAAAGAAGGCACGTGAGCAAGAAAAACGTGCGAAGGAAAAGGCTAAGCGCGAAAAAAAGAAGCAGAAAGAACGCGAAAAGCGTGAAAAAGAAAAGCAGAAACTGCGCGAGAAACGTGAAAAGGAAAAGCGGAAGCAGCAAGAAAAGCGCGACCGCGAAAGGGCGAAACGCTTGGGCATTCCTTATGTGCCATCGGAACCTAAATCGGCACCTGCACCAGCAGATGGCGAGAATGTGCCCGACGGTGTGCAAAAAACCGACAACAGCATGAAACCCGACGACGTGAAAAAGTCGGACGATGGCAAGAAGCCTGACGATTTGAAGAAATCCGACGAAGAGAAAAAATCTGAAGGCGATGAGAAGAAGCCCGACGATTTGCGCCGATCGGTGAAGCACAACACTCGCACTAAAGAAAAGCAGTGATATGAAAAAAATTGGAATTATTAGCGATACTCACTCATATTGGGACAACCGATACGAGGAACATTTTAAGGACTGCGACGAGATTTGGCACGCAGGCGACATCGGCAACGAACAGGTAATCGACCGCTTGGCAGCCCTTGTGCCTGTGCTTCGGGCAGTGTGGGGCAATGCCGACGGACAGAATTTGCGTCGCCGATTCAAGCAAACCGAAATCTTCGAGGTGGAGGGCGTGAAGGTGGTGATGACGCACATTGGCGGCTATCCGGGGCGATATGCACCCGGCATCAAGCAACGCCTCACCATCTCGCACCCGAAAATTCTGGTGTGTGGCCATAGCCACATTCTAAAAGTGATTCCCGACCGCTATTATTCGGTGCTCACCATCAATCCCGGCGCTGCCGGCACACAGGGTTGGCAAAAGGTGCGCACGCTCATCACGCTCACGCTTGATGCCGGCGTGATTACGGGTTGCCAAGTGATAGAACTCGCGCCCGACAAAGAACACCGCTTCGGCAGAATACTCGATTAAAAAATAAGGAGATATAGATTATGAAACGCTTATTCTATTGCATAACGTTGGCATTGCTGCTCACAGCGTGCTACACCACCGAGGAAAACTATAAAGCCGCCTACGACAAGGCGAAAGAGCGCACCCGTGAAAATATGGGTGGCACCATCTACGACATGTCGCAAGCCGAGCGTGTGCGCGCCACCGAGATTATCAACGGCGACAGCGTGCGCCTGCTCCGCTCATATTTTAATGTGGTTGACGACAAATACGAAGCCACAAAAAAATACGGCGTGGTGGTGGCAGAGTTCGACCAGCTTATCAATGCTCGCAGCTACCGCGACCGCCTCAAGCAAAACGAGGGCTTCCAAAGTTATGTGGTATATACCAACCGCGAAAAGAAATACTGCGTGGTGGCACAGGCCTACGACGAAAAAGAGCCCGCCGCCCTCTTTATCCGCAACATCAAGCAGCACATGAAAATGAAAGTGCTCGTCCCACGCCCCTACATCCTCCAGCGCCTATAAATTTTAGAATTGATATCCAAGTTGTCCCTGTGATAATTTTGTAATGATTGAAAAAATCCCGTAGGGATTTGATGTGCGTAGGCAGGTATGCAGCGAAGGTTATGCGAAATGAGCGAAGCGAAATGGAGCATAACCGAAGCGAAATGCCTGCAAATGTCGCATAACAAATATGCATCCCATCGGGATGCGATTTCGCCATCAATGGGCTATTTGATGTTGTCGCATTCCGCTGGAATGCATAATACTGACATATCTATTGCAGGCATTTCGAAAAGATTCCATTTCGCTTCGCTCCATTGCATCTTTTCTGCATACCTGCCTACGCACATCAAATTCCTAACGGAATTTCATAGCATCTTCTTCGGAACAACATGTATCTCATTTCCAAATTTTTAGTATCTTTGCACCCGAAAATATAAATGCGACTTGATAATGAGCTGCTTATGAACTTATTGGCAGTGGCTTTTGGGAAAAGTTGATAAAAAAGAGATGTTTAGATTGATGACGCGTGTTGTGTTTGCGATTTTAGGGTGTGTTTGTTCTTTTCTTGCGCATGGGCAGTGCTTTAGTGGCGAGTTGGCTACGGAATTGCACTGGAACATGAAGAAGAAAGTGAATTGGACGAATCAGTTGAGGTTGAACTTGAGCATTCCACTGTGGAATGGCGCAGGCTCGATTGAGGCTTCCACGCTCCACATGCTGCGCACCAACGAGACCATTATCGACGACTGGCAGGGTTTTTCCAACATTGAGGAGGAAAACACCGTTGCGGCGATTGCTGTGCTGGGCTATATGCACCAGTGGGAGAGGGCGCATTTGTTTTTGGGCGTGCGCAATGTGAATGAGGACTTTTTCACATCCGATGTCACTTCGCTCTTTTTCAACGGCTCGTGTGGCATATTCCCCACGATTGCGGCGAGTTATCCCATTGCCAACTATCCGCTTTCGGGCTTGACCGTGTATTTCGATGTGAGCAAAGGTGGCTTCACGTTCCGAAACAGCCTCTACAATGGTGTGGGCTACAACGGTTGGAGCAAGCACGACAATCCATTTTTGGTGCGTCCGAAGAAAGATGGCATTTTCAATATGTCGCAACTTGAATTTTCATATTCGGGTGGCAACTACTTTGCAGGCGCGGCAGTGCATACACGGCACTATGGCGTTGACTCCGATGGCAACCAGTGCGAGCCCGACCAATCCACCAAAAAGGCGAGTCGCGCCTGGTGGGTGTATGGCGAGCAAAAGGTGTGGCAAGCCGCCGACAAGGAAATCGCCTGTATGGCGCAGTATTCCGAGAACACCAACCGCGACAACGGCTGCTACCGCTATGCCGAGTTGGGGGTGGCTTACACCGACAGTTGCAACCAGTGTGGATTGTCGGGGCAGTACGCCCGATTCTATCAGGGTGCGGAATATTCGCTCGAACTCACATGGCGACGCAGCCTTAATAAGTGGCTCAGCGTGCAACCGTCGTTGCAGTACATCAACAACCGAAATGGCGATTTTGTGGCGCTTTGTACCCGGTTGACATGCGAATTTTGATGCTTTTTGCACGAAAATCGCAGTTTTTTTGCCAAAAACTTGCATAGTTCGGAAATTAGTTCTACCTTTGCATCGCTTTTCCGGAGATTCGCTAGCTCAGCTGGTAGAGCACATCCCTTTTAAGGATGGGGTCGTGGGTTCGAACCCCACGCGGATCACTAAAGGGTCATCACCTGAACAAGGAGGTGACTCTTTTTTTTTGTGTCTATACCTATCTATCACTCAACGACTTACATTTTGTAACTATTTGTCTTAGAATGTTTTAGCAATTTTCTTGCTAAATTTTCCTGCTACAAATTAGCATTTTTAGTTTGAAATAATATGGCACTTATTTTGTTAAAATCAGAGATTAAAGTGCCTCTGTGTCCATACTGCTACCGCTATAAAATAACACTTTTTCCGAGAATCTGTCTAATTCTTAAATGAAAGAGCCGTGTGGTCGCGTATGATCAATTTTCTTTTCTATTGTGAGTTTCAGAAAATTTGCGTAACTTTGCACTGCAGGCCGCATTGAAGCCCCGGTCGCGGGGTTGAGGGCGGGGCTGTGACATAATGAAAAGCGTTTATCCGCGCTGATTCTTGACACCTTGAAATTCTCGCAAAATTTCACATCGAAGTCAAGGATTGAGCAACGGTAGATGCCCGTGGATATGTAATTATCTTGCTTTCGGCATGGTTTTCCGCGAGGAATATGACCGGATGATTTGATTGCATTTACAAGCGTGGGCTTCTGCGTTGCCATCCGACTTCGATAGGCAATGCGAGAAGCCTCAAGGTGTAGGACGGTAACAGATACAGATTCCTACGCTTTTTTCTTATAAACCAATCAAATGCCAACGAGAGGATGACCGCGGCAATAATGAATTATGGCAACTAAAGTTTTACATTTAAGCTGGGGTGGAGATGACAAGGCAAATAGCAATTTTATGATGAGAGTATATGTCGATGACACAGAGGTAATTTGTGATTATTTTGAAAATGGGTGGTCTTCAGATATATCTTTTGCAAGCGATGAGCTCAATCTAAAAATCACTGTAGGAAAAGAAGATGGCAAACAAGGCACATGGCTTAATCGAAAATTCAATACGGCCACAGATGATGAATATACATGCGAAATCAAAGGTTCTCAGAAAGCAGGACTTAAAGTAAAATTTTCTGAAGGAGATGAAATAAAGGCTGGAACTCCCACAATATCCAGCCCGGTAACCGTAGCCTTCATGTCCTTCCTTTTCCCGATATATGGCTTCATCGTGGGCATAACCAATAAATATCATCGAAAAGAAGCTCTAATAAGTGGAGTTGTAGGATTCCTGTTTGCCATGATATTCAGTTTTACAGCGGAGTCAGGAGATAAAATAGCCTTTGGAATAGGGAAAATCTCTATTTTAGAATATGACCCATTTTCATTCACTGACTTTGTAATAAATATCCTTGCTGGTGGGATAGCCTCTCTACGAGGTATAATATACATGTTCTTCGAATCTTTAGTATAATTCGAGATTTCAATTTAAAAGTATGCACAACTAAACTGCATTTATTATGACGAATGTGCGCCCACGCATTGTTAGGCGCCATAGACTATTTCATTCACAAGAAATCAGAGACGTTATGAGAAAAGATTCTTCATACACCTTGAAATGCTTTGTAATAGCCATTTTAGCGCTTTTTCCGTTTAATGGACAGGCTCAATATCTACAATTCTTATCCGAACTATCTTCAAGCAAAACTCCAAAACTTAAAATCTATGATTTTAGCGCTAAGTACGATGGACTGAATGATTCAGTGAAAGAAGTAAAAACGTTCTCTGGATACATAAAAAGAGTTTTTGGTAATGAAACGCTTGAAAAAGGCGGATTAATCAGTACGGTTAAGTATTTGCCTGACGGCTTACGCATGGAGGCATATGAAGGTGACGGATATGGCACAGGATGTGGAATCAAATATTTTTTCAATAAGAGTAGGATTGATTCTATTTATATTTATGATTATCAACAGTATGAAGGATACGAAGAGAAACCGAATGCCAAGATAACGTTCGGATACGTTGCACCGGATTCCATTATAGAAAGATATTATGAATTTGAAGAAGTCCGTTATGGTAAAAAAGATTGGGAACAAACAAAACAGCTAAATTTAAAAATTATACCGGGAGGATTTAAAAGTATATTTTTCCCCGATGTAAATGACGAAGGTGAAATCTCATTATACACCAATCGGGGCTTTAATTTCAATTTCAAAGACGAAAGGAGTGATTTTTTTGGATATCCGGATATTATGTTTAATAACAGCCTTTTTCGCATTGACAAATTGTTTTTAATAAAAGAAGCTGTGCGATATATAGGAAGACTTCATGGAGACATGCGAACTGGAGAAATAAAAACTGATGATTTGGGCCGAATAATTCGCATCCGGCCTTCTCAAAAAAAACTCAATCAGTTGTTATCAGATGGCAACAACTCTTATAAAGCCACGCATCTTGAATATGATGAAAATGGGAATATCTCAAAAATAGTATATTCCGAGTATTTCACGAGTGGGTCAAGGCAAAACAGGAAGTGGGAGCATATAGAGGATAATGTCATTAAAGTTGACTACACCTATGACTCGTATGGCAATTGGACTATGGCAAAGATAACTACATATGATCAACCTTTAGATCGTGATCTTCCATCGTATGGAGAAGTTAGGAACAAAGAAGAATCATATTATATTAGAGAAATATCTTACTATTCCGATAACGATAAGACGCTGCCCACATCATTTTTCGTAAAAGAGGAAAAGATTGACGATGGTATTGGTCAACCTATTTATGATAATGTTGAACAGTCTCCTCGTTATCCTGGAGGAAAATATCGACTTTCTAATGATATAATCGCTGGGTTACCCGATAAATATAAATCTGAGGGAGACGGTAAATATCCTGCCAAAATAATAGTTAAGTTTGCTGTATATAAATCAGGTAAAATAGACAATCTTGAAATCATAGAAGGCGGAGAGAATCTATCAGAGGATGAGTCTAATGAAATTATGGCAGCATTCAAGCAGTTGGATTCATTTACTCCAGGTAAAAATAACGGGCAACCTGTCAATTCAAGGTTTACTTTTCCGTTGCGACTCTATCTGTCATTTTCTCAATTGAATGAAGATGCAAAGAGAGAAGCCGAGCTCAAGCGAGAACAAGACGCTCAAGAAGAGGCAAAAAGAATATGCACATTCGCTTATCAAGCTATCGAACAATGTAGCCTATGGAAAGAATTTAATAATATGTCCAAGTCCCTCAAAGGTTCTGACGCAGTCGCTGCTATTCCAAATATGGGAACCTCTAAAGGCTCTGATTATAAGGTGTCGGAAAATATTAATATTGAAAAGCTAAAAGATTATGAAATCAATGGGAATGAATACACATTTACCAAGAACGATAAATCAATAATTCCCAATGTCAGTTTCAATAGAATAGTCCGTGATTTAGACTACTCATACCATAATTTTGGATATCTATCAGATGACAAGAAGTGCGCACTTATAATATATCGTAATAGTAGGGTAGAGGACTTCATATACATTGTGGAGTTAGAAGGCAATGAGATAAAAACGATTAACTATATTCCTTACAAAAAATCGAAAGATTTTGTGATGCCTCAAATACAAAAATAACTAACAAAAACTATCATAATGAACGCTTTTATAAAATACTTAGCCTTTATATCTATTATATTGCTGACACCCATATTCAGCTCTTGCGAAGATGAGCCTGATGTCTCCAATGTATATGAAGAAACTATTGGTAGAGGCCAGTCGTTTACTGCTACTATGGGCAGCTTGCAATTCAGGATTATAAACAACTATCCTGATATCCTCCCGGCTGAGGGACTGAGCAATTATCTTGATGCCCCGACAATCACATATATCGGGGAGGTTAAGTCTCTCGATGCTGTCCAGATTCCTTTAAATGCTCAATGGAACAAGAAATGTGAGATAATTGACTGCGGAGGATATGTGGCAAAAGTAAAATGGTATGATCCGTCAACTCGTGAGGACAAGCAAGGTTATATCTATATGTATGTTGAAAAAATAGGAAGTTCGCAGCCAGATGCAAAGCCGGGCGTGTTCCACGATGAAATCAAGGTTGTATATAAGTTGAAAGCATAATACTTCATGTAATATACATTATTCATTTACAATCATTTTACTATGAATAAATTGATATCTGCAATAATGGCATTGACAACTATATTGTTGTTTGTGCAATGTGATACCGAAGAATCACGCAAAGAAAAAGCGGAAGATTTAATCAAACAGGACCTGTTTGAAACATTGCCCGACTATAACAGTTATGAACTCGTTTCTATAGAAATGGATACCATCAAAGAGCCGTGGGTCTTGATTCCTGGCATATTTGATCTCGCAAAAGAATATCAGCAGGCATTTGCAGAAGAAGGCAATGCTAAAATTAGATATAACGAATTGCTTGATAAAAAAGAAAGATTAAAGGATCGAGCATTCAGAACCTATATGTCGTCTGACCTGTTTGGGTTGGCGAAGATTGGTAATGAAAAGAAACAACTTGACAATGAGATTGCCAATGCCGATTCTCAATGGGCCGAAGCGGTAGACCGGGCAGGATCTCTCTATGATGAACTGACAGACAAAATCGCAAAAAACACATCTGAGGATTTTGCCGGATGGAACGTAACGCATAAATTCAGAGCGAATAATGATGAAGGTGTTTCTCAACTCTATTGCTATCATTACTATATATCTCCAGATATGAAGCGTATCATCGTCAAATGGGCAGATGACGATGAGGATATTCCACAATTGTTCAACTTAATGGAGTCTGTTTTGGACGCTATTAAAAATAGTAAACCTTCATCTGCACAACAGACCGGCAACACACAAAATGATGAATTTAAAGATGTTGCGGCAATAGCTGTATATGACAATGGCAAAACACTGCATTTCAGATCGGATAAAACTATTGCAGAAATCCCCGGAGTTTCATGGGATAAAGTTAAAAATGCGCTTGTCTACTATACTGGAGAAGGTACATCGTTTATGTCCATTATTGATGGATATGAATACACAGGTGAGTATCGGAAGGACGGTAAATGTTGGAATGAAGAATGGAATGCATCCGATGAATGTTTAGATGATGTAGGATACATTCCTTCTAAAGATAAAGGGAAAAAACTAAAAAGTTTTGAATGGATTGAATAGTAACAAAGACAGCCGAGCATTACAATGTCGTTTATGTCACTTTGTGGAACGGAGCAATGGAAGGAGCTTTGCATGGCAAACTTTCGCATACCTATGTCGAGGAAGTGTAAGTAACTCCTGACTGGGCATATTCTTATATTGTCTTAATTGTTAAATAAAGCTGATTTTAGCATTGTATATCATGTTTTATGGTTAAAGTATTTAACACTTAATGCCGTTATTATGGTGTAATGTTAAAATACGGGGTCAATTTTAACAAGTGGTATTTGAACCTAAAACTTGGTACACGACCATTTGAAAATTCTTAGTATGTCATTGAGTGTCAACATATTACTTCCTCAAAAAGTGGACCGCTGGCGGAACACCAGGAAATCGCTGGCAGAAATGTCGGCGATTTTTGTGTATTATAAAAAACTTTTTTGAAAAATTGTTATCATTTTGAATGATGTAAAAACAATTCGTAAATTTGCATCAGAAAAATATCCTGTCGTGACGGCTACGTGAAAAGTGCGTAGCTCACAAGTGTAGGTTACGCAGGACTATTTGTTTGGGGTAAATATAATTATTTCAATAATTTTCTATTATTGTTACCACTTTCCAAAACATTCATTTGATGTATGGCTATTTGATTCAGCTTGACAAGTCGTTCACCTTGAGTCATGCCCTGCTCGATGAAAACAGCATTAAGGTTCTCCATATTCGACAGGCAGATAAGTTCGTTGATTGTTGCGTAGTCGCGAATGTTTCCTTTTAGGTCAGGATTAGCTTCGCGCCATTGCTTTGCCGTCGAACCGAACATCGCCACATTCAATACATCGGCTTCGTTGGCGTAGATGATGTTAGCCTGCATCGATGTAACTTCGGCAGGGATGAGGTTCTGCTTTATAGCATCGGTATGTATGCGGTAGTTGATTTTCGACAATTCGCGCTTCGCCGACCATCCCAACAACCGCTGTTCTTCCGTTTTAAGTCGCTGAAATTCCTTAACGATATATAACTCAAACTCTACCGAAATCCAACTTGCGAACTTGAAAGCAATATCTTTGTGAGCGTATGTGCCTCCGTAACGACCTGATTTGGCAACGATTCCTATTGCCCCGGTTGCTTCAATCCATTTCTTCGGAGAAAGAGTGAACGCATTAAGACCGGCTTGCATTCTAAACCCCTCGAATTCGGTGGGTTTAAAATCCGGATTATATAATTGTTCCCAAATGCCGAGATATTCAATTGTATTACGATTGCGCATCCAATTAGCAATCACGGCATTAGGTTCGTCGCTTTTATAGCGAGCCAAATCTGTCAATGAGAAATAGTCATCTCCATTGACCGATATAATTGTAATATTAGTATTTTGAACGATTATTTTTGCCATCAGATTCTGAAGCGTTTGATTTTCAAATGCAAAGGTACGAATTTTTTCGACATATGAGTGCAGTTAGAGCCTATTTCATAATACATAGCAAACGCTACGTCTGCGAAAAGTTAACTGCAACATTCACTTCACAAGGAATGTCGCAGTTAATCAAAGGCACATTTTATCCTGTTTTAGAAACTCAATTAATGCAAATGTTTCTTTAATATACGCCAATATTAAAGAATTTGGTTAAAATATATTTAATTTTCAAAGACGCTTAAAAGAGGCTGTTTTTGTACCACATTTTGACCCCGAAAGGTCAAAGTATACCACAATTTGTGGTACAGTACCACAAAAGCACTTTTCATAACTCTCTGTGGAATAACTAACTATGAGAACTTTTGTGACCCCACGCGGATCACCACCAAGACCGCAAGCACCACCGCTTGCGGTCTTTCTTTTTCCCCCACACCACACCCACAATCAAAAACCGCTTCTTATTTTTGGATTTCGGAATTAATTTGTACATTTGTTGTGCTCGTATGGGATTCGCTTGTTTTATTTCGCAACACTGGATGGGTTGTATCCTCTTCTATGGGCCACATCTTGTGCGCCGCCTTTGCGGCTTTGGGTGCGAATCACTAATGTTTAATCGAAGGTGTTGCAAAAGTTTTTATTATGAGAAAACTTTACATGATTGCCGCAATGGGGCTTTTTGCATCTGTTGCGGTGGCTCAAGGAGTAGATGCTCCACAGTTGAAAACGCGTTACAAAGCCCACGTTGAGGCGAAAGCCGCCAACGCCCTTTGGTGCCCCGGCACGCAACTGTATTCAAGTATGAAAGACGATGCATGGCACAACGATCGCTGCTACAACACCACCTACGATTCTAACGGCAACATTCTCACCGACTTTAACGAAGACCTTAACTGGACTTCTGAATCAACCTCGGCTCGCTACACCAGCGAGGAATATACCTACAACGCTTATGGTAAGCGCTTGACTGGTTTGATTAAGACTGGCAACGACAAGCAATCGCTCAAGGAAACTCGCAAATTCGACTTCACTTACGACGAAGTGGTGCCAACTTTCATCACTTCTTACTCCACCTACACAATGAAAGATGGCGAATGGGTGATGGATAAGGGTTCTTACAAAATTACTGTCACTCGCGACGAAAAAGGACGTGTAACTCAAGTGCTTCGCTCCGAATGGGACGTGATGGGATTCTATGAAGATGCCTCAAAAAATGTGATTACTTATGGTGATGACGGTAAACCATCGCTTATCCAGAATTTTACATACGCTGAAGACTGGAACACTGGCGAAAAAGTGTGGACTGAGGGCACTTGTTATTCTTCTATCGTGTGGAAGGACTGCAACAACCAAATTCTTAACGGTGGAGCACTGTATCAGGGTGCCAACCGCATTTTGAGCGCCAAACTCCTTAGTGGTGGCAAGGAAAACGGTAGCATCAGTGTGGAATACGGCCCAGGTGTGAACGATTATACCTCACTTACAGAAAGCATTGACCCTTACTGGGGCGACAAGGTGAAAACTCGCACCGAATGGCGTGAAATCAACCCCTACAACAGTTTCTCAATTCTTGAAAGAACCGAAACTTACTCTGAAGGCAGCGAGGAACCAAGCGTTAGCGGCAGTTTTGAATCAATCACCAGAGATGCCTATGGCAATTTGCTCGAAGGTTTGTTGACCACCGAATACTACGGCATGACTAATACGATCGAACACCAGACAGGCGTGGTGGTGTATGACGAAACCTATGGTTATCCACTTGTTTACACCGAAAGCCAAATGGACTTCTACGACGAGACGAAGCAAGTGCCATTCCTCCGCAAAGAGTTTTCTGACTATGAAAACTACCGTGAACCTACCAGCATAGGCGATGTGGCAGTTGAAAACAACGAAAACGCTCCAGTGGAATATTTCAACCTCCAAGGCGCACGCGTGGCAAATCCTTCAAAGGGCTTGTACATTCGCCGCCAAGGCAAATCCGTACAGAAAGTTGTGATTCGATAATCCGTAACCGAATCCCAACCATATACAGCAGAGGCTGCACCAATTTGGTAAAGGTGCAGCCTCTACTTTTTTCCCTAAAATCCCAGCAATTATTCGGTGGGTCTGCATTTCCATAATGCCATGGGGTGCTTTTCTATGTTTTCAAGAATAGTTGTTTCGGCAAATAGAATTTCTGGACGATATTCTCTTTGGTTGAAGTGTTTAATGAATTCTTTTTCTGGTTCAGAGAATGAAAGAAAATGGTTTAGAAAATCGATTACTTGTTGTTTGGTTGTGGTGAAGTCAAACTTCTCTTTTTTGCTTAATACAGGTAAGAGGTTGGATCGTACTTGAGCAAACGACAGTGTTTCAATGTGAGGGAAGTGCGTGAAATGTAGCGACACTTCTTCTGCTTTACAACTGGAGCCAACAGCTAAATAGAATACGAGAATCTTTCGCAAGAGTGTCTTTTCTTCCTCTTTTTCGAAAAGTGCTGCTTGTATCATGTTGTGAACATCATAGATGTCGCGAACAGCAGCACGGCTAATAAGTGCGTTGATTTTGCTTGCAAATAGTTCAATCGGAGAAAGTGTGCATACTTTGATGTCGCCAAGAAAGTCGATATTGATGGCGCGTTCTTCTATTGGTAGCACGTGGCAACGGTTGCTATAGTTAATTTCAATTTTTATATTATCTTGGTTGCCCCCTGCATTTGTGTAGCCAAACACCCACGAGTCAAGAGTGTGTGGATTTTTTGAGCGAGGTTTCAAGGAGTATCCTTCATTATTCATAAAGGCGAGAATCTCATTATTTATCATCTGTCTTTTCTCAATCATATCCTCCCGACTACAGTTTTGTGAGAAGTCAAGGTCGATGTCAACAGACAGGCGTGGCATTTGGAAGACCGTGAGGTTGATGGCTGTGCCACCTTTCAGCACGAGTGAACGACGAAGCAACTCACTTTGATTGAAATATCGTAAGATTTCAGAAAGGCGAATTACCTTTTCGAGGTTGTCGCGGACAAATCCTTTTTCTTTAGCGATTTGTTCCAAATATGTTTTATTATATGAGCTCATACTCTATATTGTTTTCAGTGATGCAGTCTTTTGGCACATACAGTTTCCATTGCTGTATATAGGTGTCGGAGTCGCCAGTGGTAGTTAAATATTTGGTGTGCAAAGCTCCTTTTTCTTTACACATGTCGATGAATTTGCTGCTCACATGATGGAACTTCTGGCTTCGTTCTAAAATAAAACCCACTTTTTGATAAAGAATTGCTTTGTTGTACAAACACAGGTATTTTTTCAGTTTTGATTCGTTGAGTAGCGATACACTTTCCAGGCAATGAAGCAATTCCTCAACTCCTCCAGCACGCTCTATGCGGTTGCAACAATCTATCACAGTTCGCTCCAAGTCGGTAACCCTAACATAAGGGTTCCCTATTGGGTGAATAACTCCATTGGTTTCAGATGGTTCAAATGGCGTAGAGCAATATTTGAAGTCTATGCCTTTAAAACTAAATTCTTTAAATCGGCTTTGGCTGCCCACATAAGCATTGTAGAATGGTTGGTGTGCCACTCCGTGAAACTCAAGAGCTGTGTGCCATCCTATGTATGAAGTTGCAGAAACCTTGCAGCTTAGTTCGTATTTGTCAGCGATTGGTGCACCTGTGGTTGGGTCAATAATTACATACATATTCTTTCGGACCATTGTTATTAGTCCTTGAGCCTGCCACCTTGCAAGTGCCCCAGCAGTTGCGGAGTGAGTCAGTTTTAATTCTTGCATCACATCATCAAATGTGAGTACCCGATATTTGTATAATGGGGTGAATGTTGCCATATTTGTACGATTGTGTATGAAAAAGTATATTTTGGTGCAAAAATAGCAACTCTTATTGGTGCGTCAAAATGTTTTGGGTGGAAAATTGAGTTGAAAGGCTTATTTAGGGTCAATGTGTTCTGGGGAGGAATGATAAAGGTCGCGACTCAAAAAAAAAGCGCGACCTTTGTTTTCTTTATGCCTTGCCCTTGGGGGGCTGGGGGATTATTCGGCTGGGGTCCATTTGCAGCGGACGGGGGAGACGATGGCGCCTTCTTCCTTGAGGGCTTTCATTGCTTTGTCCACTTCTTTACGGTCGAGGCCGCTGAGTTCTGCAATCTTGCCGGCGTTGAGAGGTTGTCCGGCTTGCTTCATTGTGTCTAATACTTTTTGTTTTGCTTCCATAATGTTAAGTTTTTTATTGAGTAAGAATTAGTCTTTCCAGATGAGTCGGTAGAGGTTGCACCCTATGAAATTGCCCACCACGATGGCGACGTAGAATGCGAGCACGCTGAGGGCGTTTTCGCAGAGGTAGTCCATTGGCACGCAGAGGTAATAGAATGCGTCGGCTATGCAGTGGGGGAATCCGCACACGATGAACAGCGGCACACCAAAGAGCAATGGCAAATTCTTGCCTTGACGGGCGAAGGTTACGGCTGTGGTCATGATAAATCCGCACCCTATAGCCAACACACCACCTTTCAGCGGACCTGTAGCGAGGCGGCCTTCAAGAATCTTCTGCGCCGTGTCTTGCAGGTGCATGGGGCTGCATCGGGCTATCAGCGCCACGAGCAAGCAGCCAATGATGTTGCCCACCAATATGAGCAACAGTTGCCCGGTTTCTCCTTTTTTGATAAATCCGGCGGTGCCGGTGTAGAGTTTCAAACTGTAGCTCACCACGGTAAGCAGACCGAATGCGAAAAGCACGGCTCCCACGATTCCTTTCTCGTCGGCAAGGTAGCCGAAACCAGCAATGCCGATGCAAATGCCAGCCAAAACCGCGGAGCGAAGAATTTGTTCGATTTTCATGCGCGTAAAATAATGTAGTGATGCAAAGATAGCAAAAAACTTTCAGATTACACCGCCTGAAAAGTGATGATATGATGTGCGATTTGTGAGAATATAAAAAATGAAGTGGTATCGGCGAATTTGAGAAATTTGTTATAAAATGTTTGTGGAAAATATGGTATCTTTGTGCAATTCTCTAATTGGCAGATGGCGCCTTTTGGCGGAATATCGTAATTGAAAGAAATAGGTGATGGAAAAAATTGATATATCAGCAGCAGTGGTTCTGCTTATTATGGCGTTTGTGCTTGTGAGCGTGAAGATTCCCAACGATGAGCGTTGGCGAGCCATTCGGCGCATGAACAGGCTGCTGTTTGCATGTTATATATGTATTGGCGTGTCGAATATCATTACAGGTGTGTGTGGCGTGGACACACAGCCCGACCCTGTGATGTGGCTGGCTATGCTGCTGGTGTCGATGTATCAGGCGTTTCTGTTTACTGGCACATGTGTCACGTTTCTTTCTCCGCAAAGGGTGGGGGTGAAGTGGCTCTCGGTCAATGCCGTGGTGATTACGCTTGTGAACATCGCCTCGTTTTGGACATTCTTTAGCAACGAACGCTCCGCGGCGTGGATCAGCATAGTAGATGCCGTGCTCTATTCGGCGCAACTGGTGTATTATTGCTATTTGTTCAGGAAAGCATACGTTGAGAGTCGTCGGTGCCTTGAGGCGAGTTACGACGAGGATATGTCGGCACGCCTTCGGTGGATAACCATGTGCTTCATCAGTGCGCTCACGGTGGGCATTTGTGCGCTGCTGTTTGCTGTGCTGCGATTAGGTGCCACGGAGTATGCCGCCTTCACCTGCATCGCCACGGTGTATTACGTTTACCTGGTGATTTGTATGATTAATTATCGCATTCGTGCAGGCTTCATCGTGAAGGTGGTGGCTGCTGCGCCCACCGCGCAAACGGCAGAAGACAGTGCCCCTGTGGAAAGCATGGACTCGGCAGAGGAGCATCAACTGCAAGCCGCTATCAAGAAGTGGGTGGATAATAAGCGATATGTGCAAGACGACCAGACGGTGGAGGAAATCGCAGCCGAACTGGGCACCTCGCACGCGATGATGAAGTGGTATTTCACCAACCGTATGCACACCACATTTCGCACTTGGCGCATAGAATTGCGCGTGGCGGAGGCGAAGAGGCTTTTAGGCGAAGCGGCTGTATCTACCGCAATGGTGCATAAAATGGTGGGTATTGCCGATAAAAGCAATTTCCACAAGCATTTCCAAAAGTATGTGGGAATGACACCGCGCGAGTATCAGGGGAGCATGAAACAAGGAAAAGGATAAACCCAAATAGGTCATTAGGACGTGAAAGGATTTTTTAGATTACTTCTTGCGGTCTTTCGGCTTTTATAAGATGCCTTTTGCTCGTTTTTAATTCGTAATAGCTCGCTATCACTCATTAAAAGACAAACAAAATTCATTCTTCTAAAACTCCGAAATACCACAAGCCCTAATGACCGATTTGGGATAAACGACTGATTTAGGATATTGGTTGAAGTTGAGGGCATAAAACCGTGGTATTTCATTGTGTCAAACGAAATACCACGGCATTTTTTTGTTTTTGGGGCATTTTCTGGGGTATTTTTGCAAGAGAAAAAATAGTTTTATTATTAATCTATTAAATGATGTACTAATGAAAAAAATCAGTTTATTAATTAGCCTTTTAGTTGGAGCTTCACTGAATCTCTTTGCCGGCGGGAATAACGACGAACTGGTGGTTCGCTTGCTTGACGAGCCCGACCTTCGTATGCCTCTCACCGAAAATACCGTGGTGAAACTTCAAAGCGTGAGTGTGAAAATCCAAAACCCTGATGAAGCACCTGAAGTGCGACTGCTCAGCAAAATGCGCTCCATCGCGTTTGATGGTGGCATGGTGTCGGGCATCGCAGATGTGAAAACGTCCGCTTCACTGCCCTCATTTTCCATGTCGGGCGATGTTTTAAGCGTGATGGGTGTGGCTGCCGGGAGCACGGTGTGCGTGTATGGCATCGACGCTCGCTTGTATGCAACCGTAAATGCCAACGAGAGTGGCATTGCGTCTGTCTCGTTGCCTTCAGATGTGAAGGTGTGTGTGGTAAAAACATTGTCAGGATCATTTAAATTGATAAGAAAATGAAGATAGTTAGCAAAAAATCAATATTGAGACTTTTCTCGTTTGTAGTAGCGCTTTTTGCACTGGCGCCACAAGCCGTGGCTATGCCCGACTCGGTGTATGTTTGCTTAGTCAATGGTGAGGTTGAGAACCACTCTGTGGCAGCCATCGACAGTATAGCATTTCAAATTTTCAACGCTATTCCAGAGAAGGACGACTCCTTGAATGTGTGCCATAAAGATGGCAAAACCACAAGTTACGCCCTTTACATGGTGGATAGCCTCGCATTCAAAAAGCCCACTGCGCAGCAGTCTCCACAGTGGGTGGCTGTGGACCTCGGTTTGTCGGTGAAGTGGTGCAACATGAATGTTGGTGCCAGCGCTCCAGAAGACTGTGGTGGCTATTACTCTTGGGGCGAAACGAAGCAAAAAGACTATTACGCCGACAGCACTTACTTATATACGGATGAACTGTACAATAAAAATATTGGCAAAAACATCAGTGGCACAAAATACGACGTGGCTCATGTGAAAATGGGTGGTGACTGGCGAATGCCCACTGACAAGGAATTTACCGAACTCCGTACCCGATGCACATGGAAGTGGACTACACAGAATGGAATGGAAGGCTTCGTGGTCACAGGCAGCACTGGCAACTCCATCTTTTTGCCTGCTGCAGGCGAATATTTCAAAGACAAAGTATCAGGACAACGAGGCTACGGATACTACTGGATAGCAGACTTAGTTGATGGAACAAATATATGGGCCCAAAGTTACATATTTACCAACGCAGGTCTCTACTTCGGCTCGTATAACAAAACGAATAGACGTTTTCAGGGTCTGAGCGTCCGCCCCGTCCGCCCATAACCGCCCCCTCAATCCCGGAATCACCGCTGCGTATTTTTTAAAAAAATCGTAAATTGGCGAGGAATAATCTCCCTTCGCTGGTGAAATAAAATTTGTGGGAATTTGTGTAAATTTGTGGTTGATTTTGAACCACAGATGAGCACAAATTTCCACAAATTGATTTTTCGCCCGATTTTATGTAAATTTGTGGCTGATTATTTCACTTATGTTTGAATTATGGCGGTGATTAGGATTAAGGCGCTTGATGAGGCTGGGGTGGAGGTGTTTGGCACACTCACCGAGGCGCAGTTGCGCAACAGGTTGGAACCTGATAAGGGGATTTTCATTGCGGAAAGCCCGAAGGTGATACACGTGGCACTCGATGCTGGGTGTGAACCCTTATCGCTCTTGTGCGAGGAAAAACATATCACTGGCGATGCCGCTTCGCTGATTCAACGCTGTGGCGACATTCCAGTTTACACTGGCGACCGCGACTTGCTGGCTTCGCTCACGGGCTACACGCTCACGCGTGGTGTGCTGTGTGCGATGCGTAGGCCGAAACCGCGCACGGTGGAAGATGTGTGCCGCGATGCCACACGCATTGTGGTGATTGATGGCGTGGTGGATACCACCAATATCGGTGCCATTTTCCGCAGTGCCGCCGCACTTGGCATTGATGCCGTGCTACTCACGCCATCGTCGTGCGACCCGCTCAACCGTCGTGCTGTGCGAGTGTCGATGGGTTCGGTTTTCCTTGTGCCGTGGACATGGCTTCACGATCCAATATGCTCACTGGGTGACCTCGGCTTTAAAACCGCAGCGATGGCTCTATCCGACGACAGCATCAGCCTCGACGACCCGCTGCTCACCACCATTCCACGCCTTGCCATAGTGATGGGCACCGAGGGCGACGGCTTGTCGCAAGCAGTGATAGCGAGCACCGATTATGTGGTGAAAATCCCGATGAGCCACCAAGTGGACTCCCTGAACGTGGCAGCCGCCTCGGCAGTAGCATTCTGGCAGTTGCGCGACAGGAGGTGACGAGTCAACAAGTCAACGAGTCAACAAGTCAACGAGTCAACAAGTCAACAAGTCAACGAGTCAACAGGTCAACGAGTCAACGAGTTTGCAAGAAGACTGAAGGCAAAGCAATCGTCTTAACTTCTTTAACTTCTTAACTCCTTAACTTCCAAAAATTCTAATTTCTAATTTCTAACATCTAATTTCTCAAAAAAAGACATGTATATCATTCGACGCATATTTCGCTGGATATCTTTTGCGATTATCTTCTTTTTGGTTTCCTCCGTGTCGGCGGTGGTGGTATTGAAGTGGCTGCCAGTGTACTACACTCCGCTGATGTTTATTCGTGTGGTGGAGCAGGTGGCCGACGGCCGTAAGCCAAAAATAGAGCACGAGTGGGTGAGTATCGACAGAATCAGCGAGAACATGCCCTTGGCGGTGGTGTCGAGCGAAGACGCACGCTTTTTGAAGCACAATGGTTTCGACTTTGAGGAAATCTACAAGGCCCGACTTCAAGCCCTTCGTGGAGGAAAGGAGTGGGGTGCCAGCACCATATCGCAGCAAACCGCCAAAAATGTGTTTCTGTGGCCAGGTCACAGTTGGGTGAGGAAAGGTTTTGAGGCATATTTCACGGTGCTGATAGAATTTATTTGGGGCAAGGAGCGGATTATGGAAGTGTATCTCAACTCCGTGGAGATGGGTGACGGCATCTATGGCGTGAAAGCCGTGTCACGTCTCAATTTCGACAAAAATCCCGACCAACTCACCCGACGCGACGCAGCCCTCATAGCCGCCACACTCCCCAGCCCCCTCACACGCGACTCCAAAAATCCGTCAGGCGAACTCCTACGCCGCCGCAACCGCATCGTCCAAGAAATGAAATACATCAAACACGTCCCCTTCGGCACCCCCGTAAATTGATTATGGGGATGGCAAAAGGAACGTGTTGGGTCATCAAGGGAAGAAAGAGGGAAAAACGCGGATAATAAGTTTAGACATTAATGCTGCTGATGTATTTGCGAATGTGCTCTTTCAGTTGGTCACCTTCAACGATAGTGATGCGATGAGCCAATCCCAAATAAAATCGGGTGATGCCAGCATAACTGAAAACGGTGGTTTCCAATCTCCATTTTCCTGTTTCTTTGTCAACGAGGAAGATTCTTTCGCCCGACTTGGGGCTTTCCTCCAGGCGTTTGGCATCGGGAAATTCTTCAAATAGTAGGTTCTTCACATAGTTGTCAAATTCCAGCACTATTTTAGTCCCTTTTTGATTTTCAGATTCCATAATGTGGAAAATGTCAGTCCTGGGATTTGCAAGATGCTTTGATTCGTTTTTCCATTTTTTGTCAATGATTTCTATCTTGTGGAAGCGATTGATTTTAAACTCTCGATTGCTGTTTTTGTCGAGGTCAAAAGCCACAATGGCATTAATCGAGGGTTTGAAGTAATATGGTTCCACAATGCGATCTGAAATGCCGCTGCTTGATTCATATCCGTAAAGTTTGATGCATTTCTTTTGAGCAATAGCCGTTCGGATGACTTGGATATTTTGCATGTCTTGGTTGTTACCCTTTTTGCGTCGTTCTAACAACTGCTCCTTCAAGGACTCGGTCATCTTCACGGTTCTTCCCGATTTGCGGATATAGGATTTTTCCTCGTCAATGTACCACACATGATTGTCGCAAAATTCCACCACACCGTATTCGTAAGGAGAAATATGAATGCGCAATATTTTTTCTCCATTTTTTTCGCTTGTTTCGATATGGGTTGACACTAACAGCCCTGTGATGTCGCGACCGTTCTCATGCCCAGTGGCATCCTTGAAAGCATTTTCTATTGCATTTTCTATAAAAAGGCGATATTTATCAATGCTTTCTTCTGTGATTTGTTTGTCTTTATACAGCTGTATCACATCTTTAGTCACGCCTTTAGCCTCGCCCACGTCATTTACGCCGATATACAAGTCGCCACCTTTATCGGAGTTGAGAAAACCGCACACCGCATTTAATATGTTTTTCATTTGGCGTTTGAGGTTTGGCTTGTCGGTTTTACTTGGGTCAAACACCACGGAGGTTTTAAATTCCTTTGTGTCGTCTTCTTCACCATACTCTGACTCTTCATCGATGATGGATTCGTATTCGTCGTCCACGAAAAGATTTTTTGCGATGGCTTGCTTGATGGCGTCGATTTCTCTCAATGGGATTACTCCATTAAGTGTTTGCGAGGCTTCTACTAATTTTTGGATATTGCCGATGTCGCCCACTCCTGGTGTTTTCTGCTCTGGCAGTTTTTGCATTTTCTGTAGTTCAAAATTGTAGTTGTTGAGTGTGGCTATAATTTGCAATTTTTCTTTCACATTTTCTATGTTGGCGAATGCGTCGTTAGCCTCAAGTGTAAGGTCGGTGTTGAATTTGTCGCCATGTGCAAATTTCACTAAAGCCATGAGGTATTTTAATTCAAAGCGCAGATATTCGGCGTTTTTGGTGTCGGCAATGAGGGTGCAGAGAGTGTTTGCCATACTCAATTTGAGGTGGCGAAGTCTGGTTTCTTGTTTGTGTTTGGCGTCGTGGTAAAGCGCAGAAATACAGTGGTGGATGATGTTTACAGGTATCTCCTCAACTTCTTCTAACTTGTTTTCGGAAGGTCTTGTGGTCCATTTGAGAAATCCATTCAAGAAATTTTTTCGAGCGTTGGCCTTAAATTCCTCCACATCAAATTCTTCGTTATTACAGTTTTCGCTCAACAATCCGTTTATCACACAGTTTTTCCCCATTTTTTTATTTTCTTGCACAACCACATACTCGATTGCTTCCATTATTTCGTCATCAGACGCATTTTCTGTGTCCATAATATTGAGCGTAAGCCCATTCTCTGTTAGCCACTTATACCCCACAGAGTATTTGTCGTAGCAAATGGCGAGCATTTCACTACCGTTGGAATCTTCTGCAAGATCTTCGTAATATTTTGTGATTGCATTTCTCAAGATAAAAGGAAAATTTGAATTGTCTTGCACTTCCACTGTGAGCAATATTTCTTTTTCAGTATAACTTTTTTCGGTAAAGAAATCAAGAATGAGTTGTCGGTCGATGCCTAATATAGTCTTGTCGATAAACACTTGCCCTCTTTTTGCCTCAAATTTGGGGTCGATAGTCTCTACGTTAATTGTGTTGCGGTTGGCTTGAATTAGTTTCACACACACCAAGTCACCCACCTGATAACGTTGCTTTTTCGTGCTGGTGGCTGATGGTCGCACACTTTCCATTTGGCGTATTGTTTCCCAATAAGCCTTGTCGGTTTTTGAAATATTTGTTGATGCCGCTTGTGAAAGTTTGTCTGATCCGTTACCTACCACGCACAAATGACAAGGTGAGGGTAGGATTTGCTCAAGTTTTTTGTGCTGTCGGCAATCCTTGTAATTCAATGCTGCAATTTTTGTCGTGTTGTTGTCCACTATCAAGCACCCTTTATTCTGGTAATACAGCACGGTTCCGTCGTTGGCTGCTTTGAGAGTGGTATCAGCGATTTTTGTGGCAAGCACTTGTGGATAGAAACAGCAGGGGTCTTTAATATCTGACCAAGTGACGTTGAATGTGTCAATGTCCACATCGTTAAGGCAATTAATGCATAGATTCATCAATTTTTTGCTTGTGTCGGTAGATTGCAGCCGAACAGTCGCTTCAAGTAGATTGCAGAGTGCCGCTAAAACCTCGTTGTCAGATAATTCGTTTTCCTGACATACAAGAAGGTGTGCCACCATCAGTTTTATGTATTTATGGCATTCCGCTTCGGGTATTGAACAGTTGTAGAGAGGTTGTGCGGCGAGAGCGTTGGAAATATCTTCCACTCTATCGCTGAGAGCATCAGTTGTTAGTTTGTAATCGTGGCTTTCCCTATCTTTTGTTGTGCATTTCGATAGATAATTGATCAAAGCCTCAAGGTTTTCATCAATGTACTCTTTTTTTACTTGAAGCCAAAAGTTGGAAGAATTGTTGTCTGTATTCATTTTCACTCAGATTTTAGATGTTCATGTTAACGTATTGTATATGATTACAAGTGCAAAATCTGTGCCAAATTGCTTTTTTCTGACTTTGATGTGTAAAATAATCGAGATGTATATGCTGATGAGAGAAAAAATGTGGGGGAATAGTGTGGGTAATTCGTGGGAAATTTTTAAATTTGTGGTTATTAAATTCGGAATGTTAACGGCAGTAACATGGAAAATATATGGCAGATGTAGTTAAAATGACACCACAGGAAGAAGAGATGATGATTGACAACGCTTATCAAAATCTCTTAAATGGCTATCTATCAAGTAATCACCGTAAGAAAGTGGAGATTATTGAGAAGGCCTATAAGTTTGCGCGCGAGGCCCACAAGGGTGTTCGCCGCCGCTCAGGTGAGCCTTATATCATGCACCCTATCACCGTGGCGCAGATTGTGAGTCAGGAGATTGGCTTGGGTTCAACCTCGATTTGTGCGGCACTTTTGCACGATGTGGTGGAAGATACGGAATACACCACCGAGGACATCGAGGCGATGTTTGGCAAGAAGATTGCGCAGATTGTTGACGGTTTGACCAAAATCTCCGGCGGTATTTTCGGTTCGCAGGCTTCGGCACAGGCCGAGAATTTCCGCAAGTTGCTGCTCACTATGAGCGACGATATTCGCGTGATTCTTATCAAGATGGCCGACCGCTTGCACAATATGCGCACGCTCCAGTCGATGCCGCCAGCCAAGCAATACAAGATTGCAGGCGAAACGCTCTACATCTATGCCCCCTTGGCGCATCGCTTGGGATTGTTTGCCATTAAGACCGAACTTGAAGACCTCAGTTTCAAATACGAGCACCCCGAAGACTACAAGGCGATTGAGGAGCAAATCATTGCCAATTCGCCACACAATAAGGAGATTTTCGCTCGATTCGCCGCTCCCATCAATGAGCGCTTGAAGGCTCTGGGCTTGAAATACGAGTTCAAGGCACGCATCAAGTCGCACTACTCGATTTGGAAGAAGATGGAAACGAAGCATATACCTTTCGACCAGGTGTATGACTACTATGCGGCGCGTATCGTATTCGAATGTGACAACGAGGCCGATGAAAAGCGCATTTGCCTCAACATCTACAGCGAAATCACCGACCTCTACCAGATGCACCCCGACCGCTTGCGCGACTGGATCAGCAATCCGAAAGCCAACGGCTACCGCGCGCTCCATGTGACGGTGATGGGTCCTGACGGCAACTGGGTGGAAGTGCAAATCCGCAGCCGCCGAATGGACGACATTGCCGAGCGAGGCTTTGCGGCGCACTGGAAATACAAGATTGGCGAGGGCGAAGAAGAAAGCGAACTCGCAGCATGGCTCCAAACCATTGAGGACATCCTCAAAAATCCAGAGCCAAACGCCATCGACTTCCTCGACACCATCAAACTCAACCTCTTTGCCAGTGAGATTGTGGTGTTTACGCCTAAGGGCGAGTTGATTACATTGCCCAAAGATGCTACGGTGCTCGATTTGGCGTTCACGCTCCACACCGAACTCGGCACACACTGCATCGCGGGTAAAATCAACCATAAGTTGGTGCCAATATCGCACAAACTCGCCAGCGGCGACCAAGTGGAAGTGCTCACCAGCCAGTCGCAGCAGCCCAACCCCGAATGGGAAAAGTTCCTCGTTACGGCTAAGGGCAAAACACGCCTGCGTCAGGCATTGCGTCACGACCGCCGTGCCACCATGACACAGGGCGAAACCATGCTCAAGAAATTCCTTGCCGACAATGGGTGACATTGAATTTCTTGGCTTTGGTTT